>Ga0208900_1000598_pt1 | contig 22287 bp, 19 predicted proteins | sample AntAceMetag02UKK_FD_184763 | JGI IMG/M metagenome (GOLD analysis project Ga0208900, IMG submission 184763) | Saline lake microbial communities from Ace Lake, Antarctica - Antarctic Ace Lake Metagenome 02UKK (SPAdes) (version 2) | ecosystem: Environmental > Aquatic > Non-marine Saline and... | reverse complement strand
CTCCCGGGGGTTCCGCGGAAAAAACGTCCAGGGCAGCGCCGGACACTTTTCCTGCCTTAATGGCATCATAAAGGGCGGCTTCATTGATAATGCCGCCCCGGGCACAATTGATCACCATCACCCCGTCCTTCATTTTTTCAAAGGCTTCGGCATCCAGCAAATCAATGGTAGCATCCATTTTCGGCACATGGATGGTGATATAGTCAGCCCGGGCGTATAACGCATCCAAGGTGACATATTCAAAGCCTGCTTTTTCAATATGATCAGAAGAGATATTGGGATCATAGATAATCACCTTCATTTTCAGCCCCTTGCCAAGGGTTGCGACAATGGAACCGATATTGCCGAACCCGATCACCCCAAGGGTCTTATTGGAAATTTCACGTCCCTGGAGCATCTTTTTATCCCAGCGGCCCGCCTTTAGGGAGGCTGTTCCCCGGGGGATATTCCGGGTGAGGGCCATCATCATGGCAATGGCATGCTCTGCTGTGGTGACGGTATTACCGCCGGGGGTATTCATGATTGCCACCCCTCGTTTGGTGGCTTCGTCAATGTCCACATTGTCCAGGCCGATACCGGCTCTTGCAATCACCTTTAGATTAACACCCGCTTCAAGGAGTTCCTTTGTCACTCGTGTAGAACTTCGAACAGCCAGGGCATCATAATTGCCGATGATGGTTAACAGCTCCTCGGGTGACAGACCGGTGTTTACATCCACCTCGATCCGGTCATTAGCCCTGAAAATATCAATGCCTGCCTCATCCATTTTGTCGCTGACAAGCACCTTCATCATTTATTCTCCTTTTCAAAGGATTCCATGAATTCAACCAGGGCGTACATGCTTTCCATGGTAGCGGCATTGTAAATGGAAGCCCGGCATCCCCCAACCGACCGGTGACCCTTAAGTCCCCCAAGTCCGTGCTGGGTAGCCCTTTCAACAAAGTTTCGTTCAAAGTCTTCGCTGGGCAGACGAAAGGTGACGTTCATCAGGGATCTGGAATATTTTTCAGCCGTGGTTTGATAAAAAGAGCTGGTATCAATAAAATCATAGAGGATATCGGCCTTTTTAATATTGTGTTCTTCCATCTTTTCAATCCCCCCCATTTCCTCTTCAATCCATTTGAGGACAAGGTCTATGGTGTAGATACCAAAACAGGGCGGGGTATTGTACATGGAATTTTTACTGGCATAGGTGGCGTATTTAAGCATGGTCGGCAGATTCTCATTGGCAGAATCCACAAGATCCTTGCGGATGATCACCATACAGGTGCCCGACGGCCCGAGATTTTTCTGGGCACCGGCATAGATCAGCCCAAATTTTTCCATGGGAAGGGGTCTTGAAAAAATATCCGATGACATATCCGCAATAATGGGAATTCCCTTTGTATCGGGAAATTCATAGAACTGGGTGCCCTTGATGGTATTGTTGGAGGTCAGGTGAACAAATTTGGATCCCGTATTAAAGGTGATGTCCTTGGGAATATAGGAAAAACTCTTGTCCTCGGAAGAGGCCACCACATGGACAGTTTTGCCCAGGTTTTGGGCTTCTTTAATGGCTTTTGTGGACCAGGTGCCGGTATTGATATAATCAGCAGATTCATCCTGGGAAAGCAGATTCATGGGGATCATGGCAAACTGCAGGGAAGCACCTCCCTGGACAAACAAAACATCAAAGCGATCGTCCAGGTTTAAGAGTCGTTTTGCCCGCTCCACTGCATCATTTATTACCTCATCAAAATAGGAAGATCTGTGACTGATTTCGGTAATTGACATGCCTGAATTTTTAAAATTTAAAAAAGATGCCTGGATCTCCTCCAGAACAGGTAGAGGCAAGGCAGCAGGACCGGCATTGAAATTGTAAATTCTTTGATCTGTCATCGTTATTTCCCCTTTTTAATAATTAAGCAGGTTATAAATTGTGCTCTCTTGTTTTATGAAACTCAATTTTGGGCCATTCTTCCATGGCAAACCCAAGCTGGTACTCACTTGTGGTTAAAAAGGTGAGCCGGCCCTCTGCATCCCTTGCAAGGCTTGACTCATTTCTTCGTGTAAACTCTTTTAAAATTTGTTCATCGCAGCTTGTCACCCACCGGGCAACAGATAGATCAATGCTTTCACAGCCGGCATTGACACTGTACTCAGCCTTGAGCCTGGCCATGGTGACGTCAAACTGAAGTACCCCCACAGCACCTATGACATGCATGTTCCCCATCAAGGGCCGGAAGACCTGGATGGTGCCCTCTTCGGCCAATTGGGTCAGGCCCTTGGTCAGGGCCTTGGCCTTCAAGGGATCTTTTAACAGGACCCGCCTGAAATGTTCCGGTGCAAAATTGGGAATTCCCAAAAACTTCAAGGGTTCTTTGGTGGTAAAGGTATCCCCTATTTTAATAGTGCCGTGGTTGTGAATACCGATAATGTCGCCTGGATAGGCTTCTTCAACATTGCTTCTCTCCTGGGCCAGAAAAATGGTGGCATTGGATATTTTGATATCTTTACCGATTCTATGGTGCCTAACCTTCATGCCCTTGGTAAATTTACCGGAACAGATCCTAAAAAAAGCGATCCTGTCCCTGTGATCAGGATCCATGTTGGCCTGAATTTTAAAGGTAAAACCGGAAAAGTCTCGTTCTTCCGGATGCACATCCCTTATGGCAGAGGGTCTCACCCCTGGCGGCGGTGCTATTTTCACAAAGGCATCCAGCATTTCTCTGACCCCGAAGTTGTTGATGGCAGATCCGAAAAAAACCGGGGTCTGGGTGCCGTTCAGGTACAGATCCAGGTCAAAGGGTTCCGAGGCTCCTGCGATCAGATCCACGTCTTCCCTGAGTGCGTCTGCCTGGGACGGGGTAATCAATTCATCCAACCTATCATCCCCAAGGTCATTTATGCGAATACCGTCATCATCCCTGGGGCTGTATCCCGGGGAAAATATTCCTAGTTCTTTTCTTTCCAGGTTGTAGACTCCCTTAAACCGTTTGCCCATGCCGATGGGCCAGGTCAAAGGGACACATTCAATCTGGAGTTTATTTTCAATATCTTCAAAAATATCAAGGGGTTCCATCCCTTCCCGGTCTAGTTTGTTGATAAAGGTGATAATGGGAGTATTGCGCATGCGGCAGACTTCCATGAGTTTTTGGGTCTGGGGCTCCACCCCCTTTGCATTGTCAATGATCATGATGGCACAATCCACTGCCGTAAGCACCCGATAGGTATCTTCGGAAAAGTCTTTATGCCCGGGAGTATCCAGCAGATTGATTTCATAATTTTTGTAATTGAACTTCATCACGGATGAACTGACAGAGATGCCCCTTTCCTGTTCAATGGACAAAAAATCAGAGGTAGCTGCCCGGGCAATTTTTCTAGATTTCACGGCACCGGCCTGTTGAATGGCACCGCCAAAAAGCAGCAATTTTTCTGTCAATGTGGTCTTGCCTGCATCCGGGTGGCTTATGATGGCAAAGGTTCTGCGTTTATTGATTTCTTTTAGCAGGCTTTTATCAAGGGTCTTGTCTATTGTTTCTGATCCCATTTAAATGAAATCCTTGTATTTTAAAATTAAGGGTGAAAATTTAGCAGTATTTGCAAATAGAATCAAATAAAAAATATTAAATAATAACAATATTAAATAAATTCGAGTTGATATATGGAGTTTTATTACTTAGGTTTTCCACAATATTTATACCAGAAGAAAATGGATCCCAGAGAATTTTTCTATGTTTCCTTTTTTCTTCCATGGCAAATCCTCATTTGCATATATCATTAATCCTAAGTTTTATTACTTACCATATTCGATTTGATTTTAGAAGAGGTGTGAAATTTGCAAAACTTGTGAACGCGGGACTGAAAATTATTCTAATTTACTGGGTCCAGTTTAATGAAAAGATATATTGGCTATTGGAAGAAAAGGCCAACTATATGTTAAAGAAAGCCCAGGATATTTCCAGGGATGCTATATTGTATTGGAAAAGGGTGTACCAGGTGATTCATTAATATACAAAGGCTCTTAACGAATATCGCTAAGAGCCTTTGTTTTAATGGTACCTGGGACGAGAATTGAACTCGTACAGCCAATTTGGCCGAGGGATTTTAAGTCCCTTGCGTCTACCAGTTCCGCCACCCAGGCATAATCCCAGATTACCTATAACATTTTATTTGATTTTACAAGTTAAAAAATGGTCACTTTCTGAAGCTGTCCACAAATATGGATGATTATTTTGGTGGACTCCTGTCCATTGTCATACCAATTTTTTTCTGATAAAAAGAGGCCATGAATTCGATAAAGCATATATCCCATGATCCCATCATCCTGGCATCCAAATCTCCCAGACGAAAAGAGCTGTTGGAACAGGCAGGTCTTGTGCTTGAAATTTTGGCATCAAATATTGATGAGAACGCTGTCCCCCTGTCTTGTCCCAAAGACTATGTCAAAGAATTGTCCCGGATAAAGGCGGATCATATTGCAAAAACCCGCCCGGATCATTGGGTAATTGGTGCGGACACCATTGTGGTGGTGGATGATCTCATCCTTGGAAAACCTAAAAACCGTGAAGAATCCATTCAAATGCTCAATGGCCTGAGCAATAGATGCCATTGTGTTTTTACAGGATTTACAATCTGCTGTCATACCAAGAAAAAATCCATCACCCGCTCCATTGAAACAAAAGTCTCGTTTAAAGACCTTTCCCAGGGGGAAATACACTGGTATTGTGCCACAAATGAACCCTATGACAAGGCGGGGGGTTATGGGATCCAGGGAATCGGTGCCTTTTTGGTACGAAAGATTGAAGGTTCCTATTCAAATGTTGTGGGACTGCCCATATGTGAAGTTATGGAAGACTTGGTAACCCTGGATATTATTAAATTTTAAGGAACACAAGAATGACAACCATACAAGACAATATTGATGCCGTAAAAAAACAGATAAACAAGACAGCCCTTGCCTGTGGCCGGGATCCTGAATCCATCACCCTCATCGGGGTGAGCAAACGGAAAAATGCCGACAAGGTTTTTGAGGCCATTAAGGCCGGCAGCACCCATTTAGGTGAAAATTACATCCAGGAAGCTGTGGATAAAATTGAGACCCTGGGCAAAACCTCAGCCTGTTGGCATTTTATTGGGCATCTTCAATCAAACAAGGCTAAATTTGCTGTTCGATATTTTGATTATATCCACACCGTTGATACGGTTAAACTGGCCCGGGAGATTGATCGGCAGGCTGCAAAAATAGGGAAAGTGCAAAAGATCCTCCTCCAGATCAATATAGCCAAAGAGGAAACAAAATCCGGGGCCGGAGCAAAAGAAGCGATTTCTCTTGCCCGTGAATTCAGTGGATTTGAAAATTTGTCCCTGGACGGGCTCATGTGCATGCCGCCTTTTTTCTCTGATCCCGAAGAGGCCAGGATTTATTTTAAACGATTGGGAATGATTCAAGGAGAAATCCGGGAGGCGGGGTTGGAAAACCTTGTCCATCTATCCATGGGCATGAGCAACGATTTTCGGGTGGCCATTGAAGAAGGGTCCACCATGGTACGAGTGGGAACTGCTATTTTTGGAGGTCGGGATTGAAATTACTGCTCCACACCTGCTGCGGCCCCTGCTCGATTTATCCCCTTCAGGTGCTCAAAGAAAAAAATATTGATGTCATGGGCTTTTTTTACCGCCATAATATCCATCCCTTTACCGAATGTATGCGACGCGAAGAGACCCTGGGGCAATATGCCGATGAAATCGGATTGAAAATGATCTGGCAGCAGGGGTATGAGCTGGAAAAATTTATCCAGTCCGTGGTGTTTCGGGAAAAAGATCGGTGCCGATACTGCTACCATGCCCGGCTCAAGGCCACGGCCATGGTTGCCAGAAAGGGAAAATTTGATGCCTTTTCCACCACATTGCTTTATAGCAAATTTCAAAATCATCAGCAGATTATTGAAACAGGACAGGCCCTTGCAAGGGAGTATGATCTGAAATTTTTCTACCATGATTTCAGGGAAGGCTGGCAACAGGGTATCGAAATTTCAAAAGAGCGCAGCATGTACCGGCAACAATATTGCGGGTGCATATACAGTGAACGAGACCGGTATTACAAGGACCGTCAAAAGAAAGGAAACGCTTGACGGATCAAAGCTTAACGGGTCAACAGTTGACAAGTCAAAGCTTGACGAGCCAATAATTATAGCGGGGGAGGATTAATTGGAAGGCCTGCTCTTCTGGATCTGATTGTGGATGTTTACCAATTTTTTATCTGTCTGGTTAAGCCGGTTTGCAAGCACAAAAAAAAGGTGTTTGGCCACGTCTGGATATTTTTCAATAATTTCCTCCAGTTTATCCCCGGGAAACCGCTTGACCTTGGATCTTCCCTTTGAAATGATGGAGGCGGATCTGGTAGATTTGGTTATGGCGGCCATCTCACCGAAATAATCGCCGGGTTCTGTGATTTCAGCGATCTTCTTGCCGCCTTTGACCACATGGAGCGCACCCTGTTCCAATCGAAAAAAATCAATGTCTTTATTGCCTTCCCGAATGATGACATCCTTGTCCTCATAATGCTCGAAATCCGGGTTGATAAGATAGGCAGGCAAGGCTTCCTTGGTAATGGTGGTTTTTTTCAAGACCTCTTCAAGGGAGGTTTCTCCAGACCGGATCTTTACAAGTCCGGCATCCCTCAGGGTGAGCATCCCTTCATTAACCGACACTTTTCTGAGCTGGTCTTCTGCCACCTCTGCTGTGATGGCTTTGCCCACTTCATCGGTTACTTCCATCAGCTCGTATAGTCCTACCCTGCCTTTGTATCCGGTTCCATTGCAATGGCTGCATCCATTGGGACCATAAATTTTCAAATCTGGAATTTCTTCTTTTGAGAATCCTTCTAACTCCAGTTCCTTGGGATTATGGCCGGTGACAATCTGTTTGCACTGGGGGCACAATCTTCTGGCCAGGCGCTGGGACAGGACCATGGTGATGGAAGAAGCCAGCATATAGGGAGGAATACCGATATCTATAAGTCGGCCAATGGTGGAGGGGCAGTCATTGGTATGGAGGGTTGCAAAGACCAGATGGCCTGTCATGGCGGCTTTGATGGCAATTTCAGCCGTGTCCATATCCCGGATCTCACCCACCATGATAATATCGGGGTCCTGGCGGAGAAATGCTTTTAATGCCGCAGCATAGGACATGCCCACAGAATCCTTGACCGGAACCTGGTTGATGCCTTTAAAATTGAACTCCACGGGATCTTCTGCCGTGAGAATTTTAATATCATCTTTATTGAGCCGGTTGAGAACTGAGTAAAGCGTGGTGGTTTTTCCGCTGCCCGTTGGTCCCGTGACCAGTAAAAGACCATAGGGTCGTGAAATACATTTTTTAAGGATTTCATAGGTGGAGGCTTCAAACCCCAGCTTGGTCAGGTTAATGCTCAGGGCACTCTGGTCGAGAATACGCATGACAATACTTTCCCCGAACAGGGTGGGCAGACTGGATACCCGAAAATCAACGGATTTTTTTTTCCCAAGCCTCAACTTTATCCTGCCGTCTTGGGGAATCCTTCTTTCTGCAATATCCAGTTCCGCAAGAATTTTAATCCGGGAAATAACGGCATTTTTAATACTGATGGGTAGGTTCATGGCCTTGTACATACCACCATCAAGCCGGTATCTGACCTGAAAAGATTTCTCAAAGGGTTCGATGTGAATATCGGAAACCCCGTCATTAATGGCCTTGGTCAAGATTCCGTTCACCAGCTTGATAATGGGAGCATCAGAAGCCATGAACTGGTCTGTGTCATCCTCAATATCTGCGAAACCGATTTCCACTTCTCCGGCTGCCTCGGAAACAAGTGAGCCGAAATCTTCCACGGAGGTAACTGGCTCATCATCCTCGGCATCCTCTTCAAAATGGAGAAACTCTTTATAATCATCATCACTGATCTTGTAAAAATCACGATAGGCCTGAATAATATCATTCTCCGTGGAGACAAAGACCTTAATATTTTTCTGGGTTTGTTTTTGAAGCTCCTCAACAATAGCGGTATCCGTTGGTTCAGCCATGGTAACGGACAGGTCATCGCCCTTAAGTTCCAGGGGAAACACCAAATGCGCCTTGGCCATTTCAAAGGGAAGAATTTTTAAAACCGCCGGATCCGGTTTTATTTCAACCAACCGGGTCACATTGTAATTGTAAATCCTGCCCAGAACATTGATAATCGTATCTGGATCAATATACCCCTTGTTTAAAAGAATGCTGCTGAGGCGCTCATTTGTTTTTTTGTGAACATTAAGGGCCTCGGTGAGTTGCATGCTGGTGATCTGTCCTTCCTTTGAAAGAATTTCACCAATTTTGGTTTTGCCAGCACCTGACTGGTCTTTAATGGTTGATTTAAGGCTGGAAACTGATTTTGCCATTCACTCGTCCCAATTATCTGTTTTTTGTATCTATCTTTTATAATTTTTAAACACTCTGATACCGCCTGCCAGAATGAGTAATGCACCCAGGGTATAAAAGCAAAATTTAACCAGGATCAATTTTTCGCTAAAGAATTCTATGGCCGAAACCCGGGGCATTACCTGTGGTATGCGATAAAAGACCCCCACCCCTACGGCAATCAAAACGAGTCCATAATAAAATGTAAAAGTTTTTTTGTCCATCTTAATTAACACCTTTCCAATTCATTGAGCTCTTGGTCAAAGCTCTTTTTTTTAATTTCCATTTCATCCATTTGACGTTCAAGTTCTTCAAATAAAGCGTCAACCTCTTTTTCAAAGCCGGCAAGCTCCTTTGCAAGGGCTTGAATTCTAGGACCGTCCTGTTCCTGGGATGCGATTAAAAGCCTATCATTTATGTTTTTGGTATGGGCTTCTTTTTCTTCTATGGCATTTTCAATTTTGTTAATTTCCCGTTGAATAGGCGTAATGATCTTTGAGCGTCCGGCAATTATTTCAGATTTTTTTTGACGCAACTCTTTTTTTGACAGGGTTGCGGGTCTTGGCTTTTTGGCCGCTATAAAATCTTGCTCTTCCTCCCAGCCTTCTTTTTCCAGAAATTGTGCATAGGTGCCTTCAAAAATGGAGATCCCTTGTTTTTTAAATACCACCAATCGGTTGGCCAGGCCATGGAGAAATAGTTCATTATGGGTGACCAGAATAACGGCCCCTTCAAAACAGCTTAAGGCCCCTTCAAAAGCGTCACAAGCTTCAATGTCAAGATGGTTGGTGGGTTCGTCCAACAATAGCAGGTTCAAAGGGCTGATGAGCAGTTTTCCCAGCATGACCCGTGATTTTTCTCCGCCAGAGAGGACCGATATCTTTTTCAAGGCAGCATCTTGTTCAAACATCATGGCACCGCAGATATTTCTGGCAGTCTGGCGATCAAAATCCGGCTGGGAATGCATGAGTTCCTCTTCAATGGTAAAATTATCATTTAATGACTGCACATTGGTCTGTTCAAAATAGCCTTGACAAACACCGGGATTCACCATCACCGAGCCGGTCTCAGACAAAAGATTTTCATTGAGCAATTTGAGCAGGGTGGTTTTTCCCTTCCCATTTTTGCCGATAATGGCAATTCGATCTTCAGGATAAATGGTAAGGGAAAAATTTTGTATCAGCGGGATTTTCTTATCCCAGGAAAAAGAGAGGTTTTGCGCGGTCAGCAATTGTTTCCCGGCAAAGGGAAGATAGTTAAAGGAAAAAGCCAGGTTTTTCAGCTGGGACAGCTTTTCCTTTGACTGATTTTTTGCAAGGGTTTTAATTCGGGATTGAACCATGTTAGCAAGCCTGGCCTTTGCTCGGAAACGGGTAACAAAGAGTTCAATTTCTTTGTTTTTTTTCTCTTCGTTCTGACGGGTTTTTTCATAGATTTCTTCATCCTGGGCCACCTGGAAATAATATTTCTCCGTATTGCCCTTGATTTTTCTGATTTTTTGTCGGTGGATACCGGCTATATGGGTGACCACATTGTCCATGAATCCCCTGTCATGGGTAACCAAGAGTACTTCCCTGGGCCAGGCGACCAGAAACTGAGAAATCCACCGGATGGAGGTGATGTCCAGATAATTGGTGGGTTCATCTAAAATCAGAAGATCCGGCCCTGATATCAATACCTTTGCCAGGTTGAGACGAACCTGAAACCCGCCTGAAAAAAGGCCCGGGGCCTTTGCCATGTCAGATTGGGAAAACCCTAAGCCTGCCAAAATTTTTTCCGCTTTCCAGGAATGGTCCTTTTCATGAGCCAAAAGACCCAGCATGGCTTCTTCTAAAACACTATCCTTCTCAAAAGAGATCTTCTGGGACAAAACCCCAATTCTATATCCGGAAGGACAGGTGATCCTGCCGTCATCCGGGTGATCGGTTTGGGCAATCATGTTCAGCAGGGTGGTTTTACCATGGCCGTTTCGGCCCACAAGCCCCACCCGTTCTCCAGAGTTAATCTGCAGGCCGGTATCGTCTAAAAGGATTTGGTCTCCAAACCCTTTTGAAATGGACTCAATATTCAGCATTCACTCATCCAATAAAAAATTGAAAATTATACCTTATATTTCTTTAAAAAAAATATCATACCACTGCCCGATTAATTTTAAAACATAAGATTTTCCTTGACTTGATTTTTTAAGGCCTTAATAGTTATTCCATTAATTATATTCTTGATACTAAAAACAGAGGGAAATATGACCCAATATATTTACGAATTCGGCCCGAAAAAAACCCATGGGAATGCAACCCTAAAAAATCTTCTGGGGGGAAAAGGGGCCAACCTTGCTGAAATGGCAACTCTTGGACTTCCGGTCCCCCCCGGCTTCACCATATCCACCGAATGCTGCAACCATTATTTTGATCTTGACGGGCGGTTTCCAGACTCCCTTGAAGCCAAATTAGCCCTGGCCATGGAAAATATTGAACAACAGATGAAAATGAAATTCGGGGATAAAAACAACCCCTTATTGGTTTCCTGCCGTTCCGGTGCCAGAAGTTCCATGCCCGGAATGATGGAAACCATTTTAAATGTCGGCCTTTGCTCAAGTACCATCCCGGGACTCGTTGCCAAAACCGGAAATGAATGGTTTGTTTATGATGCCTATAGACGTTTGATCATGATGTATTCCGACGTGGTCATGGAAAAAGCGGAACAAATTAAACCCCATAACGGCATGGGTATTCGTTTAAATCTTGAAATGATGATGAACAACCTGAAAAATGACAAGGGGTATGCAAACGATACCGATATTTCCTGCGAAGATATGAAGGCATTGTGCAGCCGGTTTAAAAAGAAGATCCATGAAACCTTGAATATTGAATTCCCCGATGACCCGAAAGAACAGCTCATGGGGGCTATTGGAGCTGTTTTTAAGAGCTGGAATGGACGGCGGGCCGTCTCCTACAGACGAATTGAACATATCCCGGACAACTGGGGAACCGCCGTTAATGTTCAGAGCATGGTGTTTGGCAATATGGGGGAGACTTCCGCCACAGGGGTTGCCTTTTCACGGGACCCTGCCACAGGAGACAATAAGTTTTACGGCGAATGGCTGGTCAATGCCCAGGGTGAGGATGTGGTGGCGGGTACCAGAACCCCCAATCCTTTAAACAATGATACCAAAAACACGCAAAACAGGCATCTCTCTTCCCTGGAGGAAGCCATGCCCGAACTCTATGCCCAACTTTTTGATATCAGAAACACTCTGGAATCCCATTATCGAGATATGCAGGACATCGAGTTTACCATTCAAGAAGGCCATTTATACATGCTCCAGTGCCGCGTGGGAAAAAGAACGGCCACAGCCGCCCTTAATATGGCCATGGACATGTTTGAGCAGGGCATGATTGATGAAAAAACCATGGTCTGCCGCCTGGACCCGAAGGTGTTGGATGATATGCTCCACCCCATAGTAGATCCTGCCGCAGAAAAGACGGCCGAAAAGATAGTGGAAGGATTGCCAGCCGGACCTGGCGGGGCCTGGGGCCAGATTGTCTTTACCTCGGAAGATGCGGTTGCATGGGCCAAATCAGACAAACACGTTATTCTGATCCGGGAGGAAACCAACCCTGAAGACATTGAAGGCATGCGGACCGCTTGTGCCATTTTAACTGCCAGAGGCGGTATGACAAGCCATGCCGCCCTTGTGGCCAGGGGCTGGGGGAAATGCTGTATCGTCGGTGCCGGCGCCATGAAAATCAATGCCAAAGCCAAAGAGCTCAGAGTGGGGGCCAAGATTTTCCATGAAGGAGATTTTATCACCTTAAACGGCACCCGGGGAATTGTTTACCAGGGCCAGCTAAAAATGACAGATTCTTTAGAAAATCCCAGGTTTCAAAAATTTATGACCATTGCCGATTCCTACAGGACCATGAAGGTCAGAGCCAATGTGGACACACCGGAGGATGCCAAAATCGCATTGGCCTTTGGGGCAGAAGGTATCGGGCTTTTCAGAACCGAGCACATGTTCTATGGGACTGATTCTGGCAAACCGCTCTTTTTACTTCGGAAAATGATTTTGAGCAAATCAAAGGAAGAACGCCAGGTGGCTCTGGATGAATTATTTCCCTTTGTAAAACAGGAAATCTCCAATACCTTGTCTGTCATGGACACCCTGCCGGTTACCCTGAGACTTTTGGATCCACCCCTGCATGAGTTTGTACCCCAGTCCCCAAAAAACCAACAGGAGATTGCCGATGCTCTCAGGATAGATCTGGAAGAAGTGTTGAAGAGAAGCGCCCTGCTCAAAGAATCCAACCCCATGATCGGTCATAGGGGGGTACGGCTTGGCATTACCTTTCCGGAAATCACCCGGATGCAGGTAACTGCTGTGTTTGAAGCCTGCGCTGAATTGATCCAGGCGGGCAAAAATCCCTTGCCTGAAATCATGGTTCCGGTTACCTGCAATGAAAAAGAGTTGGAATTCACCCACAAGATTGTCACGGATTGCTATGACAGGACCCTTGCAAAATATGGAATCAAAACCATCCCCTATCTGTTTGGTACCATGATCGAAATCCCAAGGGCGGCATTGATTGCCGACAAAATGGCAAAACATGCCCAATTTTTCTCGTTCGGCACCAATGACCTGACCCAGATGACCTTTGGTTTTTCACGGGATGATATTGGATCTTTTATGAATGAATATATTGACAATGCCATATTAACATCTGATCCCTTTGAAACCCTTGACCAGGAAGCCGTGGGCAGCCTGATTGAAATTTCTGTGGAGCGGGGCCAAAAAACGCGGCCGGACATAAAACTTGGGATCTGCGGAGAGCACGGCGGAGATCCGGCGTCTGTTGTGTTCTGCCACAAGGCCGGTCTGACCTATGTTTCCTGTTCTCCCTACAGGATTCCCATTGCCCGGCTGGCAGCAGCCCAGGCCGCGATTTTAAACTGATATTAAACTTCAGGTGTCCAGATGCGCATTTGCCATAAATCGCCGGGTAATCATTTCAATGATTTCCTCAGCACTGGTTTCAATGGGTTTATTGCTCACGTTAATCATTGAGAATCCCCGTGTAATATAATATTTTTGGGCATTTTGTATTTCATCTTCAATATCTTGCTTTGAAACATATGAATAGATATCAGCGGTTCCCAGGCTTTCCTGTCTCATCTTCCGGTGGGAGGAAAGCTGCTCCACGTTAATATTCAAAGCAATCACCCGTCTTCTGTCCACTGCATCGAGGATTCTTGGCATGGGAACCCCCGGAACATACGGAATATTGGCCACCTTCCATCCCATGACAGCCATGTACATGGACAAGGGTGTTTTCCCGGCACGGGACAATCCCAAGAGGACAATTTCTGAACCCATCAATGTGTCTGGACTTAATCCGTCATCATGGGCAAGAGCAAAATCGATGGCAGATACCTGTTTTAGATCTATATGGTGAATTTCCCTGTAAAGGCCCGGTTTTTCAAGGGGATCCTTGTTTAAAAATGCCTGAATCTTAGACAGGATGGGTCCCATTAAATCAATGGTGACAATATGATGTTGAATCCCTTTCCGGGTCAGGTATTGTCGAAGCTCAAAATTTACAATGGTATGAACGATAAGGCTTTCAATATCTTTTACCTTGTCAATGAGTTCATCCACCTGACTTTCGGAACGGATATGCCCCACTTTTACAACAGAAATTTCACTGTCGGGAAACTGGACCAGGGTCGATTCAACGAGGTTAAAGGCATTAATGCCCTCCCCGCAGGAGGCAATGTAAATCATTTGAAAATCATTAGAGGCAATTTCATCTATCATAAAAATTATATCCTTTCCCCTTCATTTAGGTTATAAAAGGAGTCTATCGTAACCCTTAAGCAGAGTCAAACAGGAAGGCACCATGGCACATACGGACAGAGGACATTACGCAAATAAACACCGGGAGGAAATGATCGATGAAACCATCTCCAAAAAGATCCATTCCCTGGCAGAAAATGGCAATGTAACCTGTGCGGCTGCACACAGAATCGCCAAAGATTTTGGGATTTTACCCTTGGAAATCGGGGTCCAGATAGATCTTTTGGAATATCGGATTTCCCAGTGTCAGAATGGACTTTTTGGACATTTTCCTAAAACAAAAAAAATCAATCCGGAGATTGAGGTGTCAAAGAAACTCAGGGATGCATTGGATGAAGCAAATACGGATAACCGGCTTTCCTGCGCTGGGTGCTGGAAAATTGCAGCCACCTTGAAAATCAAAAAAATGGCGGTAGCGTCTGCCTGTGAAAAAATGGACATCAAGATTAAACCTTGTCAACTTGGTGCCTTTTAAGGTTCATCTGGTTCCTTTTTTTCCGTTTTTGTTTCTGTTTTCGAATTTTCTCAACTTGTTGTGTTTCCAGATCATTTTTACCCATCATTTTGGCTTCAATTTTTTCAACAAGACTTCTTAACGCAAGGAATCGGTTTAAATGTTGGGACCTGTGTTTACCAGCCTTTACACTAAACCCTGTTTTTTCATGTCTGACAAAAACGGCAGATGAGGTTTTATTTACTTTTTGCCCCCCTCTGCCCGAGGCTTTGATAAATTTTTCTTTGATGTCTTCCCGGTGAATCCCTAATTCTTTCATCTTTGCTTCCAGGGCCTCAATCTTTTTTTTATCCGGTCCCATTATCTCCTCTGGCATAGACTGCTTCACATAAAATAAAGGAATGTTTCTTTGATACGAGAGCAGGGTCCATACGATTTTTCTCCTATTACGGGTCGGGGATTATGACGGCCATGGGAATGATGTGAGAATAAAATTTTTCCAATAATAAGCGGTGTTCATGCCAAATCAGGATATACCGGAGAACTGCTCCATCTGCTGATTCTTTCCCAGCCGTACCGGTCTTCCCACCCCCTTCGTCTGTCCTTGATGGTTATCCTATCTTCGGTCCCGGGATATCCAGGGCCCATATCAAGAATACGGCGATCCACCGGGGATCTGCGGTCAACCAGGGTTCGTTTTACATAAACATTTTCCACCGGGGTCATTGGTTCTTTTTTGTTTTGCATTTGTTCTTTCATAATACATTGTCCTTGCCTGATACAGGTTATGGGTTAATCTTTTCAGGGCAGTCAAATTGGGTACAAGTATCTTATGAATTTCAAATCAAATGAGATGTAAATACCTTAATTATATAAAAAATACAGAAATTGTCAAAATATTTCTCCTTATTTTTACCTTATTACTGCTGGGGAAACTTCAATTTATCCAAAATGAGCCCCCAAAAGCGGTTCTGGCCTAAACAAAAGACCCACCCCAAATGGGTGGTGCAATCACGGCAGATACCGATACGCCAGTCATACCCCGCAAACCAGGAAAATTCAGAAAATGAAGGGGGGACAGCAGCGCATCCTATGGCAGCGGAGAAACAGCCAATCTCAAATACCTGGCCCGAAGGGTTTGCAAAGGTATGGCAAAAGGCGCCGTCCATTTGTATCTGACAAGCGGGCTCGGTAATATGCCCATGGCAATTTTGGCAGATAATAACAGGATCTTCACGGCAGGCTGTCTGGCTGACCGCCCTGGATTGGACCTGAGATGCCTGTTTGGCGACAATATACACGGGAAAGTCCCCCTATCGTTCCTGATCAAGAAAATACAAGGTTGCTCCCACCGGGGCAAAGGACAAAAACAGGATGTTCAGCCAGGGAATGAGAAACAAAAGTCCAAACCCCAGATGAAATAATAAATTTTTCTTTAAAAAACCGATCCGATCCCCAAGGGATATCATCCGCCGGGCCGGGACCAAATCGGTATTGTCCCAGGCCAGAAACAAACCGGCTGCAAGGGAAGACAACACAAGGATAAAAGGCCCCACGGGAGTAAAAAGACCGGCCAACATTATAACAAGGGTAATCAGGACGGGCAGGATGGCCCTGGGTATTTCCTGGCGAATTAGATAGAAAAAAACCGCCCCCCAGGACCCCTGATCAGAAGAGACCTCTTTTCCCAAAACAATCCTTTCCGTGATGCGGGACATATAATCCATGATAAACACCCCAAAAAACAATTGGGCAACCAAATAGGATATCACCATGGCAATGCTGGCAAGGAAGACAGACAAAAGCCAGGCAGCCAGGTTCCACACATAAATCAGCCAGCCGCCCTCGGGGGCTTTCCATATCATGGCCAGAATTTCATCATGCCAGTAAAGGATCAACCCGGATAAAAACAGGGTTAGAAGAAAGACCACAAAAAATCGAAGTAACCCGAGCATTAATAATGAAGGGGTTTTGATTGCCAGGGAAACGCCTTTAATATTGTAGCTGATACCAGAAAAAAAACCCATTTATTTTATCCTTCTCCATTGAAGTTTCCTGTGAAATACTTACTTGTTGTTCTAAAAAGATTACTATAAAAAATGCTGTTTTTCAACCAATTCAAATAATTCAGATAGGGGAGTGGCACCATGACAATATATTACGTGGATGGAAAATTTATTCCGTCGAACAAAGCCGTTATACCGGTGGATGATCTTTCCATTCTGCGCGGATACGGGGTCTGTGATATCATCCGAACTTATAACGGCAGCCCCTATTTTCTGGATGAACATATCCTGCGCCTTGAAAATTCGGCCCAAAAAGTTGGATTGTCCCTGCCCTGGAACCGGGCAGAGATCAAAGAAATTATTCTTCAAACCCTGATTCGCAACCCCGATATGGATGAAGCCAATATCAGGGTTGTGGTAACCGGTGGTTCCAGTTCTGATTTTTTTACCCCCCAGGAAAATCCCAGGCTCATTGTCATGGTCACCTCCATACCCCCATTACCCGACGCCTGGTATTCAAAGGGAATAAAAACCATTACCCTTCACCAGGAAAGGGATGTGCCGGAAGCCAAGGTGACATCTTATATCCAGGCGGCCCTGGCCTTGAAAACAGCCAAAGAACAAAATGCAGTGGAGGTGATCTATGTCAACCGGAAAAATGAGGCCCTGGAAGGCACCACGAGCAATTTGTTTGCTTTTTTCAAAGACAGGATGGTTACTGCGGACCAGGGTGTTTTAAAAGGGATTACCCGAAAACTTATTTTATCCCTGGGACATCAATTGTTTGCAGTAGAGGAAAGGCCCCTTAAACTGGAAGAATTATTCCGGGCTGATGAGGTGTTTATCACGGGCACCAACAAGGGAGTGGTTCCGGTCATTCAAATCGATGACCAGATGATCGGCCAGGGGAAGCCCGGGAAAAACACAAGACGCATGATCCAGTCCCTGGCGCAGCATTCCCATGATTTTAGGAAAACCATCCTGAAAAAATAGGTCTTGTTAAATCCCAGGACAAACACTGGGCATGGAAACATCGGGGATGCATTGAATCACATAGGTGGTCTTGTTGGAAAACTCTTTATAGACGACAGGACCCCGCTGCTGGATCACATCATCGCCTAGGGCAAACAAATTTTTATAAAAATCAAAAAACGGCATATATGGCTTTGCCCTTACCCACTCTGCATTTTTTTCTCCCAATGCAATCTTGCGTAAGACAGCGGTGTCCTGGGTCACCATGAGATTCTCAAGCAGCGTTAAAAGTGGCTCGGTGATATGGATTTGATCTTTGATGCCGCAGCTCTCAAGCCTGGATGCCGTATCAACTGCCTTACCAATGGCGGTGACAATTTTTCGCTTACGACTTCCCAGGGGTCCGATCAATGCAGCCCCCTGATCCATACCCGCCCTGAACTGAAGGTCAATTCCTTTATTTTTTATCAGGGCGGCGACCCTTCGCTCCCTGTCCAGTGAATGACGCCCCTGTTTTAACAGCCAAATCCCATTGAAAAAAGAGGCCAGCATACAGGTCATCAGCATGACTCGTTCCCCGGACCCCGGGCGACACCTTAGTTTTGGATCATCAAAAATAGAAACATTCTGAAAAAAGACGGCATCCCCCATAAAATTATCCACACGGCAGGCAAAGCGGCCAGCCGTCTCCGCTGCAATTTCATGGCATAGATTTAAAACCCGGAAGAAATCCCTGGGCTGTAATCTTTTTCTGATGGTGGCAGACCCCGCCATATCAATGAAGGCATATACTCCGTCCGGAATGCTCAGGGGGACCATGTTTAATTGTTCTGATGTTACCCCGCCTGCCGCCCTGAGATATTTTTTCTGTTCATTGAGCTGCCCTTCCTTTTTTTTCAGGTGATCAAAGGTTTTTCTAAGCTCTCTTTCCTTTCGCCAGATAACCTGGACAGCCGGTTTTCCCTTTGCAAACCCCAGATAGGCCAGAGAAGCCGACTCAATTGCCGCAATCAGAATGTTCAGTCTTTGTCTGAGCTCTGCCTCCCTGGAAAAACAATTGTTTTTTTTGGATATGAACTCCGGTTCAACCGTATTAAAAACAATGGCACCGTAATCGGGAATATAGGCCGCCATAAAATTTTGGGATTTAAACTGTTTTACAATATCGGTGTTGATGTTAATATTTAAAAGAAAATTAAAAAAAAGACCGTCATAGGAAACGACCGGGAAAATAGAGGAACCTGGCTCATGATCAGGATCAAGACCAAAATCCTGCCCGGCACAAATTTTATTGTCCATCCTATTGCCAATCTTGTTTTCAATCAGGTTTTCAATCATCAGAATTTTGATTCCTTTTTTATAGAAATCCTGATGATGTCGAAGGACATAGGAAATAACACCTTTGGTTTCAATTTTCTCCCCAAAGGGATTGGTTTGATATAAAAGAACAGGAGAGATTTTTTTCAGGGTGACAAAGGTCTTGCCAAATATTTTCAAGAGAATTCCATCCACGCCTTTGCCCTGGAACTTGTGCATTACGCCCCTGTCCCATTTTTCAGGGGGTAAAAATGGCAAACAAGTGCTGTCTGTGCCAAAGATTAAACCGACTTGTCTTGCTTCCATCAATTTCAATGAAAACGCAAGTAAATGCCCCAGGACATTCCGTTTTTGAAAAATTTTGTCTTTAAACTTCTGGATATCCGGTAAATTTTGATTCATCTTTTGACCCCTTAATTGACCCTGTTTCAGGCCCTGTTTCTGGCTCGATTTTAGACCCGATCTCAGAAAAAGGTGTTAAAAAATAATTCCATGTTGTGCCACTGGGGTTTGAGGGGGAGTTTGATTTATAAAAAAGATTTTGAAATAATGAAATTTCCTTTTGTCGAAAAGAAACCAGTGATCCGATAAAGAACACATGATAGACCCGGTATATATTTTCCGAAACAATTTTGAGCAGTTGCGCCTTGTTTTTCTCCATCCGGCCAATCCAGTCCCCCAGGGTTTTGATGTAGTGAACCCTGAAATTCTCTGCTGTTAATAGTTCAAACCCGGATCCTGCTGCCAGGTCGATCAATTCCTGTTGGAGCATCAATTCACCCCCCGGAAACATAAAGGTGTCCAGGAATGAATTCTTATATCCTCGTTTGTGCCTGGTATTGGTGGTGATGGTATGCTGGAGGAAAAGCCCCTCCTCTTGAAGACAATTAAAAACCGCTTTATAAAAGCGCTTCATATTGACACGGCCCACATGCTCGGACATTCCCACACAGGAAATTTTATCAAATTTTTCTTTTCCCAGGTCCCGGTAATTTATAATGTCTGTACGAATTTGATCCCCAAGCCCTTCTTGCTGGATCCATTGATCTGCATATTTTTTTTGTTCAGCGCTCAAGGTGATCCCCACCACCTGGACATGGTAATTTTTGGCTGCATAAATAGCAAAATTTCCCCAGCCGCATCCAATATCCAATAGGCTTTCTCCTTTTTTCAACCGCAGTTTTTTACAAATAATTTCCATTTTTTCATTCTGGGCATCGGACATGGTGGCATCCTTGCTGCCATAGTAGCCACAGGTATAACCCATGGTCTGCCCTAAAAAGGATCGATAGAATTCGCTGGGAACATCATAGTGGTGCTCAATATTTTGTTTTTCTCGTTCCCTGGCCTTCACAAACCGATGTGATAGACTGGTTAGAAGATTTTTGGCCAGAAAATTTTGGGGCTGGTCTGTATTGAGCAGTTTGCTGCAGACCATTTCATACAATTCCCCAATACTGCCGGACACATCAAAATAGCCTCGCACATATGCTTCTCCCAGGGAAAATGCATCCGGCGATATCAATGCATTGAAAAATTTTGGGTCTTTAATCATCAGTTTGTGCCGGATATTGCCCGGGGCGGTTGCATAGATTTTCCCGTTAGAATCAACGATTTCAAGGGGAATCATTTCTTGTTTGAGGGTTTGGATAAATTTTTTTAGAAAGACCGTTTCTGTCCCGGGGATAAATTTTGTGAACCGGGCAAGGCTTGATTTCATGAGACCTCCTTTGCAGTGTTGGAAGAATGTGCAAATGATAGCTATGAAAATATTAATTTTCTCTATTATATAAAATCCGTTAAAAAGATAAAGGATTAAATTTAAAAATCCTTAACAGTTGCCGATGGCCTTTAGAATTTGCTTAGCCTCTAAAAGGGCCTTGGAAATATTGTTTCTTTTGTCTCCCAATTGAATCTGGATGGTTTCCTTTTTGACATATTTATAGAACACCAGTTTCTTTAATATGGTATCTACTGATTCGAGGGGTATCTTCAGGTGGGCAGGAGAAAAGGTCAGGGTCAAGGAAGTGGGGGTGATGTCCAAGCGTTTTACCCCGGCCTTGATGGCAAATATCCTCAGCATTATCTTCAAAAGCATGTTTTCTGCTTCCTTGGGCAGTTTACCATATCGGTCCAGCAATTCATTTTTCATATCTGAAATATCTGAAATCTGCGTGAGTCGGGACAATCGCCGGTACAAGGTCAGACGCTGCTCAACCGATTCGATATACTGGTCTGGAAACCCCGAGGACATACTGGCATTGATTTCCGGATCAAGGGGGTCTATGCTGTCTTCTCCTTTGAGATCATGGACGGCCTGGTCCAGCAGCTTTAAAAACATATCATACCCCACGGCAGCAATATGTCCGGACTGGGATGCCCCAAGGGCGGTTCCTGCCCCCCGGATCTGCAGGTCCTTCATGGCAATCTGGAATCCTGATCCCAGATCCTTATATTCCATTAAAGCGGACAGCCGTTTCTGGGCATCCTTTGAAAGTTTTGCTTCATCTGAAATAAACAAATGAGCATAGGCTTGATTGTCTCCCCGACCGATCCTTCCCCTGAGCTGATAAATCTGGGCAAGACCGAAGCGTTCCGCCTTATTGATGATCATGGTATTGGCGGAGGGGATATCAAGGCCGGATTCTACGATAGTCGTGCAGACCAGCACATTGATCTCTAAATTGACAAACTGGAACATTACCTTTTCCAGCTCGCTTTCAGACAAACGGCCATGGGCAACCCCCACCTTTGCATGGGGAACAAGGGTTTGAATATGATCGGCAATTTTAAAAATACTTTTGATATTGTTATGGATGAAAAAAGTCTGACCCTTCCTGGCCAACTCTTTTTCCACGGCGTCCTTAATAATCGTATCTTCATATTTTGAAATATAGGAAACAATGGGCTGCCGGTCGGCAGGCGGGGTGGTGATAACAGAGATGTCCCGCATGCCGGTCAAAGACAGGTGCAGTGTTCTGGGGATGGGGGTGGCCGTCAAAGCCAGCACATCCACTGTACTTCTCTTTTTTTTCAAAATTTCCTTGTGTTTAACACCAAACCGCTGCTCTTCATCTAAAACCAGCAATCCCAGGGACTTAAAGTCCACATCCTTTTGCAGCAGCCGATGGGTACCAATGACGATATCCACAAGACCTGCCTCCATCCGTTTTAGAATCTGCAGCTGCTCTTTGCGACTGCGAAACCTGGACAGACATTCAATGTAGACAGGGTAATTTGCAAACCTTTCTTTAAATGTCAGCAGATGCTGC
>Ga0208900_1000596_pt1 | contig 22336 bp, 16 predicted proteins | sample AntAceMetag02UKK_FD_184763 | JGI IMG/M metagenome (GOLD analysis project Ga0208900, IMG submission 184763) | Saline lake microbial communities from Ace Lake, Antarctica - Antarctic Ace Lake Metagenome 02UKK (SPAdes) (version 2) | ecosystem: Environmental > Aquatic > Non-marine Saline and... | reverse complement strand
TTGCTGCCGTTGCAGTATTTGCCGAAAAACGCATTCCAAGGTATAGCCCCGAAGCAAAAAGTGCAAGTGTGGCAATTGCAGATAATAGAAAAACTACGCTCAGTTTTCCGAGCATAAACTGGGTTCGGCTCATCCCGCTCAAAATATTGGAGCGGATGGTGAGGAAACTAAACTCGTTCGAAATAAAAACCAAAACCAAAAGTGCCAGGAAAATTTTAATAAAACCCCTCATGCCCATCACGTAGGCAATATTTTGCCAAACATCGGCAAAGTTGAAGGCTATGGTTTTAAATGCTTTCAAGGGTGCTGCTTCACTGGTTTTTGAAGCAATGAAGTCAAGGAATTCGGGCAGGCCGAAAGTGATCGAAAACAAGATAAAAAGATAAAGCCCTACCATGATCCAAAAGGCCCGGTAGCTTTTCAGCTTTATCCATTCTATTTTTAATAAGCGCAGCATTATTGCATCAAAAGTTTAAGTACTTCTTTTTCCAAACTTCTTTTCCTCAGGTTGAGGTGGGAAAGGACAATCCCTTTTTCGATAAGGATTTCGTTGATGTCGGCACTTGATAAATCCGGTGTAGCCTTTACCAGTATTAAAGAACCTTCTTTGTTGATTTCCCCGATTTCATCAATTTCATTCAGGGCCTCCAACAAAATTTCAAGGTTGTTTGATGAAAGCTCAATGATTTCCGATTCCCTGGAAAGTTCATCAAGATTACCCGAAAAAAGTTTTTCACCCTTCCTGAGTACGGCCACATGCGAGCAGGTTTTCTGTACCTCATCCAATAAATGGCTGGCCAAAAGTACGGTTTGTCCTTCGCCGGCAATCCTTTTGATGAGTTCCCTTATTTCGGCTATTCCTTGCGGGTCGAGCCCGTTGGTGGGCTCATCAAAAATTAAAACCTCTGGGTCGCCAATAAGCGCCGAAGCTATGGCAAGCCTTTGTTTCATCCCCATCGAAAAATTCTTGAACTTATCCCTCCGCCTATCATACAAGCCTACAAGTTTAAGGATGTCTTTTAGCCCTTTATAGGGTTTGTCCTTGATCGAAGCAATTACCTTAAGGTTATTCAAAGCCGAGAGGTAGGGGTAGAAATGCGGGTTTTCGAGTGTTGCACCAATACGTTGGCGCGATTTGTAAGAAGATTCTTCACCAAACCACCTGAAGCTTCCCTTATTGGCTTTTATAATATCCATAATAATGGCAAGGGTAGTGGTTTTCCCGCTACCGTTTGGCCCCAGGATTCCATAAACTTCTCCCTTCTCAATGGTGAGGTCGAGATTGTTTAGGGCACGCAGCTTACCGTACCTTTTACTTAGCCCTGATATGGATAAAACTTCCGACAAAATATTCTATTTACCTGTTTATTTTAATTTCCGTATTTCTCAAAAATTTCTTCCAGAACTGCTTCAGTAAGTTCATGTCCGGATAGAAATGGAAAGCCCTGCCATCTTACAATTCCATTGGGATCGATAACAACCACGTGGGGAATTCCACTAACCTGGAATACCGACTTTACTCGTTTTTTGGTGTCGATGGCGCTGTAGTATTCCATCACCGGCGACTTCATCCTCAGTACTTTTTCTTCCGGCTCGTCCGACAAACCTATGACCACCATTTGATCTTTATACTTTTCAGCCCATTTGTTTACTTCGGGGATGGCACGCTTGCAAGGACCACACCAGGTAGCCCAAAAGTCGATCATTACAAATTTGCCTTTGAAGTCGGGCTCTTCGCTCAACCATTTTTCTACAACAATTTCTGGCGCTTTTTGATGATAAAAGGATTTTCCATACATTTTCTTGTTTGGAGTAACATCCTGGGCCGATGCCTGAGTTGGGCTAAAAAATAACATAAGGCTGAGGATAACTCCCGCAGTAAAAATTTTACCAATACTTTTCATATTTATATATTTTAAAAGATTTTGCGCAAAAATAGACATTCAATTTTATCAAGCCAATAAAATTGATTTTATGGTATTTTTGCATCCATTAAAAAACGTTAAAATGAAGATAGACAAAAATTGTGTTGTAACCTTTAGTTACGAAATGACCATTATAAATGAAGACGGAATCCGAATCCAACAGGTTGAAAAATCGAAACCCTTAACGGTTTTGTTTGGAAGGGGAAAGTTACTGGAGCCTTTCGAAAAAGGTTTGTATGGACTGACCGACAATGATAGTTTCGATTTTATTCTCGAAAGCAAAAATACTTATGGCCCGCACAAACCCGGGGCAGTTCAATCTTTCGATAAAAAAGAAATGCTTGAAGGCATCGGGTTAAACGAGGATGATATAGAACCCGGAATTTATCTACCCATGGAAACCAAAGATGGAGTTCCGTTTAATGGACAGATTATGGAAATTTCGGAGGATAAAATAGTTTTGGATTTTAACCATCCGTTGGCCGGGAAGGATTTAAACTTTAAAGGTTCGATTGGTGAGGTGAGGGCTGCCACCGAAGATGAAATGAAAACCGGGGACTTCACCACTGCGGGAAACCAGAAAACTTGTAGCCGTTAGTCAGCGAAATCTGGGGGAATTATTTTTCTTTTCTTGATAAAAGCTGATTTTATGGACATACACTAATTAGGGTCTATCTTTTTAGTCGGGTTTTTGAATTATCAATAGCCCTGTCCTTTAGGGCAGGGATTGAATTGGAAGGATGAAAAAGGAGGGGGGCTTTGATAATTTTATTATTCTCCGGGTTAAAACCCGGGGCTAGTGAAAAATGCCGACTTTATGGACAGGCTCTAAATATACTAAAGCAGAATAAATTAAATTGAAAAAAATCAATTCTCTTGGATTTGAACTTCGATATTGTTTAATGGAAAAATAAGTAGGCAATAAAAATGGCGGCAATTATTCCTGCAAAATCAGCAATTAAGCCAGCGGTAAGGGCATAGCGGGTTTTTTTAATTCCCACCGATCCAAAATAAACTGCCAACACGTAAAAGGTAGTATCGGTTGAGCCCTGGAAGGTTGATGCCAGGCGGCCAACAAACGAATCGGTTCCATAATTATCCATTGCTGCAACCATCATTCCCCGGGCTCCCGAGCCACTCAGGGGTTTCATAAACGCGGTGGGCAATGCCGGAACAAAATCAGCATTGAGCCCTGCCGCCTCAACCAACCAGCCAATGCCATCGGTAATACATTGCATGGCACCCGAAGCCCTGAAAACCCCGATGGCAATAAGAATTGCTATGAGGTAGGGGATAATTTTGATGGCAATATTAAACCCTTCTTTTGCCCCATCAATAAACGATTCGTAAACATTAACCTTCCTGTAAAAAGCAAGGCCGATAAATGAAATGATAATTGAAAATAAAATGATGTTGCTGGCAAGTGAAGAAATAACCTGAACCTGGGCTTGCGGAATAATAGTAAAATACCAGATAATCGAAGCCACCAAAAGGGTAAATCCCCCGAGGTAGGCAAGTACGGCTTTATTCAACAGGTTAAGCTTTTGGAAAAATGAAACGGCAAGAATACCTGCCATGGTCGAGAAAAAAGTGGCCAGTAAAATGGGGAGGAAAATGTCGGATGGATCGGCGGCCCCCATTTGTGCGCGATAAACCATGATGCTGATGGGTATCAAGGTAAGCCCGGAGGTGTTTAGCACCAGGAACATAATCATAGGATTTGAGGCCGTGTCTTTTTTTTGATTTAGCTCCTGCAATTGTTCCATGGCTTTCAATCCCATGGGTGTGGCGGCATTGTCGAGCCCGAGCATGTTGGCGGCAATGTTCATCATTATGGAGCCTGTTGCCGGGTGGTCTTTGGGGATGTCGGGGAAAAGTTTCCTGAAAAGTGGCCCCACAACTTTAGCCATAATGCGGATTACCCCACCATTTTCACCAACTTTCATTAGGCCCAACCAAAGGGTCATTACGCCGGTAAGCCCCAACGAAATCCTGAAACCAAGTTCAGCATTATCAAAAGTACTGGCCACCAGTTCCGAAAAAATTTGTGTGTCGCCAAAAAAAATCAACTTAATCAAAGCTACCACGAAAGCAATCAGAAAAAAGGCTATCCAGATGTAGTTTAGTACCATGCGGTGTGGGTTAATCGTTAATAGTTAATAGTTAATTGTTAATAGTTAATAGTTAATAGTTAAGAGTTAAAAGTTAAGAGTTAAAAGTTAAGAGTTTAGAGTTAAAAGTTAAAAGTTAAAAGTTAAGAGTTAAAAGTTAAGAGTTAAAAGTTAAGAGTTAAGAGTTAAAAGTTAAGAGTTAAAAGTTAAGAGTTAAGAGTTAAAAGTTAAGAGTTAAAAGTTAAGAGTTAAGAGTTAAAAGTTAAGAGTTAAAAGTTAAGAGTTAAAAGTTAAGAGTTAAAAGTTAAGAGTTAAGAGTTAAGAGTTAAAAGTTAAGAGTTAAAAGTTAAGAGTTAAGAGTTAAAAGTTAAGAGTTAAAAGTTAAAAGTTAAAAGTTAAAAGTTAAGAGTTAAAAGTTAAGAGTTAAAAGTTAAGAGTTAAAAGTTAAGAGTTAAAAGTTTAGAGCAAATAGTTAATCGTCCCGAAAAATCGGGACAGGTTGTGGCTTTTTATACCGGATTCAATTTGAATTTTCAAAAATAACATTATTCAATAAAGCCCTTTTGAAAATGTAAATATCTTTGGTGTAAACGTTGCAACGTAGCACGAATTTATTTTGTTTTTTGTGGGTTGGCAATCATAGCTTTTCACCAGTTTACCCAATGAACCCGTAATTGAGAATTAACGACATACATTAACTCTCCAACCATTTTTTAAAATCTTGCACCTTTTCACGACTCACTATCAAATCATTAGAGGTATTCGAAAGAAGCTCAACTTGTAAACGGCTATTCGTGAAACTAATAATATCTGAAATTGCCGAAAAGGAGATAATGAATTTACGGTTGATCCTGAAAAATTTGGCAGGATCCAGTAAACCTTCCAACTGATCGAGGGAATAGCTGACGGCATAGTCGCGCCCCAAATTGTTTTGAAGGAAAGTATATTTTTCCATGCTGTAAAAACATTGCACATCGTCAATTTTAAAAACTTTGATGTGCTCGCCTACTTTTATTACAAATTTGTTTTTGTGATTTTTTGTGAGCGATTGCAGAATGTTATCAAATACTTGTGCAGGAATTTCTTTGGGCAGGGTATTTTCTTTAAATTTATCAATCGCATTATTCAATTCACCCTGATCGATTGGTTTTAATAAATAATCGATACTGTTTACCTTGAAAGCTTTAAGGGCATATTCGTCATAGGCAGTGGTGAAAATCACCGGTGTTTTCACGATGGTTTGTTCGAATATTTCAAAACTTAAACCATCGGCCAGTTGAATATCCATGAAAATTAAATCGGGGGCTTTGTTGGAATTGAACCAAAGAACCGCATTTTTAACCGATTGTACGACATCCAGAATTTCTGTGGACGAATCGTATTTCCGGATTAAGCCAGCCAGCCTTTCAGCGGCTACTTTCTCATCTTCAATTATCAGGCAATTCATGTTTTTTTTACTTTAATAATTGGCAATTTTACAATAAATTCACTATTTGATTTAATTATTTCTATTGGAGTATCAGAAAGATATGCATATCTTTTTTTAAGGTTATCAAGTCCCTGTGGTTTTTTACCCGAAGCAATAGTGGTTTTTGTCTGAGTATTATTTTTCAAGATCACAAAACCATCTTCAATACTCATTTCGATTTTCAATGGCATATCATCTGCTATTATGTTGTGCTTAATGGCATTTTCAACCAACATCTGCAAACCTAAAGGGATAACATGTAGATTGCCTTTTGTAGGTAAAACCGAATTGAATATGAGGGCTTCTCCAAACCTCATTTTTGAAAGGAAAATGTAATCCTCTACAAATTTCATTTCATCATGTATTGAAGCCAACTCTTTATCGCTTTGCTCCAATACATATCGGTAAATATCCGATAGCTTTTTTATAAAATCAGCGGCCAGTTCAGGTTTTTGTTCTACAACTCCGCTAAGGGTATTCAGGCTGTTAAAAAGAAAATGTGGATTTACCTGATTCTTCAATGCATCATATTTGGCTATCAGATTTTCTCGTTTTAATTCTTCATTATTCTCAATAGACTTTATCCAATATTTTGTAAGATCGGTTGAATAAAAAATAGAAATAACAATCATGTCTATCGAAAATATCATTAAAGCTTTTATTAACACATCCAAGACAAGATCCCGCCCGGTTACATCCCACCAGAAACGGTCGTAAATGTAGGGTATTAGCGGGCAAATTATTAATCCGTAAACTATGTACATCAGCAAGCTAATAATATTTGCCTTTTTAGGATTTTTTGTCCAGTTAAGATTCTTTCTGGTACCATATCTAATTAAGCTATGTCCCCACCAAAAAGCAAAACCAAGTGCCATTCCAAAAGAAGCATATTTCAAATAAAATTGGAATGATGAAAAAAGATAGGTACCATGAAATAACATACCCACAATGGTGGAAGATCCAATTATAAATATAATCGCTATTATGATATTAAGATATGCTTTCCGTTTTTTGTTTTTTAGTATTTCCATGATGGCCAAATTAAATTATTTTTGAAAACCGAAAGATGTTTACTTTTTATTATCCATGACAAGATTCAATTTCCCGTTGAGGATTTAATTAATCTTGCTAATTAGTGTCTGCTGAGAAACTCAAAATGATAATATTTCGGTGCTCTGCACCTTACGTTTTCCACATATATTTTTTCCACAAAGATTGCGCGGCTCTGCCGCTTTGAATGTGGTAATTGACAAGTATGGCTGAACCATAAGGAAATTGGGAGGTGCAGCGCACCGTAATCTTTGTAGTAAATGGTGAGCCTGTGGCACAAAGGTGCAGCGCACCGTAATATTAAATGCAAGGTTTTCGGAATAAGCTTACAAACGACCGTGCATTTAAACACAATATTAGTTTTGTAATAGAATAAATAACAAGTTGTTACGAATTTTTCATCAGGCACTAATTACTACCTTTTTATATATCTTTTACCAATCTAAAACTAAGACCTGCACCTCTATTTCCTGGAGGATCTCCTATTCGACAGGCAGATCGGCATCTCCATCCAGGATTCCAAAAACCTCCACCACGGATAACTTTTATTTTGCCTGTTTCTGGTCCTTTTGGATTCATTTTTTCATCAATGTTATACTCACCATACCAGTCGCTGCACCATTCCACCATATTACCGTGCATATCGTATAATCCAAATGCATTGGGGGCAAAAGTACCTACAGGTATTGGTTTCTTTCTATTTATGCCTTTTTCGCAATTTGTATAAGGTTCTTTGCCATTAAAATTTGCCTGATCGGTTGTAATGCAATCACCCGTGTAAAAAGGAGTAGTGGTATTTGCCCGGGCTGCATATTCAAATTCTGCTTCGGTTGGTAGCCTGCATCCCATCCATTCGGCATAAGCATTTGCATCATACCAGGTAACTTGTGAAACCGGAAGATTTCCCCGTTCACGTCCCCAAGGTTTCTTTCTGCCTGTAGCTTCACAAAATGCATCATATTGCTCAAATGTAATCGTATATTTACTCATTTTAAAGGCAGTTAAAGTAACCTGATGTTGTAGCTCATCTTCATTTCTTCCTTGTTCAGTAACAGGGCTTCCCATCGTAAATGTGCCCCCTGGTATATCTGCAAATTCAATATTTGATTTTTCAACTGGTTGCTCATTAACACTTTTATTATCATCAACCAGGGTAAAGGTAGTAGTCTTTGTAATTTGAATATCAGGAGTGCTATTATAAATGTCCTGTAATTTTGAAAGGTTTATAGCATCAAGCGATTTCATCAAATCACTTATTGTATTTAGTAGTTCTATATGTTCAGCGGTCAATTGTTTATTATCGAAAACATAATCCATGATGGGCGCATATTGAAAAATTGCACATTCAATTCCCAAAACATGCGCCAGATCAGAAGGGACTTTCCCTACTATCGAACCTAATCCGGTATATTTACCGGGAATCCCATAAAGCTTAGGATCTATCTCCCCTTTTTGCAATTGCAACCATGCCTCGTTACTAAAGTCAAATTTTTCTCTATTAAAATCAATCATTCCTAAGCCGGGATCTACCAGCATCCAGTGCTTTTCATGTTCATTCCATACTTCACAAATGGTATGGCTTCCATGAAATTCAGGCATAAGATAAGTAGCATGTCCGCAACGCACCCTGGCCGGAATTCCGCGATTCTTTAATATGGAAGCCAGTAAAATGGCACTATGACGGCAACCTAATACCAATCGGTCTTCAATTTTTCGATCTATTATCAATCCCCTGGAATCATATTTATGAAGTCCTTCCAAAACCGATTTAACAGTTGGATACTTCATGAACTCATTCCACCTTTCTTTAGGGATTTGTTCCATATAACTTGGTAATTCGGCAAAGGGATGAATAAATTGTGATGTAATGAGACGGCAAAGCTCCGGCAATGAATCAGGCAAGTTTTCATACAAATAGGCATATTTTCCCGGATCGGTAAATTCGCTATACTGTTTGTAAAAATCCAAAACAGATTCGTTATCGGTAAATTTAACTTCTTGTTGAGAACCGCATCCTGATATTGCCAGGATCGTAATCATAATAATTAATGCTTTGTGTTTCATGATTTTATTTTTATAAAGCTTGATGATTTAATATTTCCGGACAAAGGAATTTTATATCATACACCAATCATAATTAATGATGACGAGCCGTTGGATTTTACAGATGGGTTGTTAAAATGAAAATCATTTATCTTTGCAAAAATCAAAATAAACTACTGATAAAATGAGAAAAACATTTTTACTAACACTCACCATAATTATTCTTGGTGTTTTTCAACTCGCGGCACAAAACGATGCTAAAAAAGTTCAAATTGGTGATTACACCTTTACAGAATTAAAAATCGTTCCACACACAGCTATCAAAGACCAACATCAGTCGGGGACTTGCTGGTCGTTTGCAGGCACTTCTTTTGTTGAGGCGGAAGTAATGCGTCTTGGCGGCCTCGAACTCGACCTTTCCGAAATGTGGTCGGTGCGTAAAGCCTGGGAAAATCGTGCTGACAGGTATGTCCAGCTCCACGGCGCTTTTAATTTTGGACCCGGCGGAGAGCCCCACCAGGTAATGGAAACCCTGGCCGAGCTTGGCCTGGTTCCCGATGAAGCTTATACCGGCCTTACCTTTGGCGAGGATTTGCCCGTGCATAACGAAATGGATAACGTGCTTGAAGCATTCGTAAAAGCTGTGGTCGAAAACAAAAGCCATAAACTTTCGCCGGTTTGGTTTCAGGCTTACCAGGGAATCCTGGATGCCTACCTCGGGAAGGTGCCGCAGGAATTTGACTATGAAGGTAAAACCTACACACCTGAATCTTTTACAGAAAAATATTTAAAGCTAAATCCCAACGAGTATGTTGAAGTTACTTCGTACATGAATCACAAAAGTTATAGAAACTTTTTTCTTATGATTCCCGACAATTGGGACTATGAAGAGTATTATAATGTTAAAATGTATGATTTGACCGGAATTATTGATTTTGCGTTAAGTGAGGGTTATACCGTGGCATGGGCTGCCGATGTAAGCGACAAATTTTTTAACCACAAAAAAGGGCTTGCATTGGTACCCGAAAAAGATTGGGAAGATATGCGCACAGGTGAGCGCGACAGCGTTTTTATTGTCCCGGCAAAGCAAAAAGAAATTACCCCCGAACTGAGGCTGGAAGCTTACAACAATTACACAACCACCGATGATCACAGTATGCACATCATCGGGCTGGTTGAGGATCAGGATGGCAACACCTGGTACAAGGTTAAAAATTCGTGGGCTGCCGACAGCAATAAATTTGGCGGATATTTTTATGTTTCACAGTCCTACATCCTTCTCCGCACCATTGCACTCTATGTTTCGAAAGATATGATTCCCCAAGGGATAGATTAAACATTACAGTACGATAAACATTTTTGTGGGACTTTGTTTATTAATATCAAATTTGTGAATTATCAGTCCACAGCAGGCAGTCCACAGTTGGCAATATATGGTGGCTGAAGACTGAAAACTGAGGACTCAAATAAATAGCAACCCATTTCAACGAATTCGCTGGTCTAACAGAATTAATTGTTTAATGTCCCAATACTGAACTTCCACTGTCAAAAAAATGGTGGAAGTTTTTTTTGTGCTTCTAAATATTGAGTTGTGGTCAAGTTTTAAAGATCAATAAATTTTGACTTTTTACAGGAATAATACCATCTCTGTCTAAAACCCTAAAAGTCCCGCACGTACACATAGCCGTCAGGCTAAGACAGATTTCGTAGCCCGGGGCTTTAGTCCCGGGAATTTGCGAAACAAGGTTTGGGACTACACAAGGCCGTTAACGGCCTTAAGTTGAGGGTTGCGATTTATTTAGCCCGGCCATGAATGACCGGGCTATGGAAAACTGCGCTGCAAAATCTTTAGCCTGACGACTATGCACACGTGCGGGATCAAACTCTGTCAGGGTTCAAACAGAATATGTTTTTCTTTCAGAAATCGTTTATCACAATATTATCCTTTTTGGATGATTTAAAATCCCAAAAAAATGCAAATCAAAAATGAAACTTCACACGATAATGAATTTATGCAATTGGCCATTGAAAATGCAAAAGCCGGCAATACTGTGTTTGGCTGTGTAATTACAGAAAAGGATAAAGTAATTGTGCGTGCATTTAATACCGTAAAAATAGATCGCGATCCAACGGCACATGCCGAAATAAATGCCATCAGGAAATTAGGGAAAATTCCGGATTACAGAAATAAAAAACTGACACTTTATACTACCGGTGAGCCTTGCCCAATGTGCATGACGGCCATCATGTTTGCAGGAATTGATAGGGTTGTGTTCGGGCTTTCAATCAGCGAAATCAGTAAATATATGAATCAGATAATAATAAATGCGCAGGAAATTGTGGATAAAGGTTTCAAAAAAGTTGAAATATCAGGAGGTGTTTTACATGAAGAATGTCTAAATTTGTTCCAAACTCGATATCATGATAAACGTTAGACTTTTAGCTTACGAAGATGCCCCCGACAGCCTTTTTAAAAACGGGAAAGAAAAGTTTATTGATCTTTTCCCCGACCAGGAATTTGAATTTTACTCACCTGAACCTGATATACTGGTTTTCCTGAGTGGCGGCTCCGAGAAAGAAGCGATGCGCTACATTCGTTCCGGGAGCTTTTACCTGCTCACCGCTTTTGACGAAAACAATTCTTTTGCTGCAGCTTCGGAAGTGAAAGCCCTTTTGGAACAGCAAAATATCCAATCGATGTTGACAGATTTGCATGAAAAGCACGACCGGAAGATCATCAAAAGGTATTTTAAAGCAAAGGAGAACCTCGGCAAATTAAATGGCAAAACCGTAGGTTTGATAGGGGAGGTGTCGCATTGGTTGCTGGCCTCAACCATCGATGGGGAAGTTTTGGAAAACAAGTTTGGCATCAAGCTAAAAAAGAAAAGCTGGGAAGAAGTGCCGGCTTATGAAAACTTTTCTCCCAACGAAGCCTTCCTCAGGAAATATCCCTGGCACGATCAGCTTGCCATTGGTGAAGCCGGGAAAGTACACGAGGCTTTGAAACAATTCGTCGATTCCGAAAAATGGGATGCTTTCACCATCGAATGTTTTTCGTTGGTGAACGAAAAAAAGGTAACGGCCTGCCTATCACTTTCTCATTTTAACGACTTGGGTATTCCTGCCGGCTGCGAAGGCGATCTGTGCAGCATAACCGGAATGTTGTTTATTGAGGCACAATTGGACACCATCCCCTGGATGGCTAACTTAATCAAGGTTTGCACCGATTGTGTGAAACTGGCACATTGCACAGCACCCACCAATTTGTTGGATCATGTTGAAATAGATACGCATTACGAAACCGGAGAGGGCACTGCGGTGGCGGGGAAATTTACCAAAGGCGAAGTTACCTTGTTCAGGTTTAATAATTTATTAACTAAAGCCTTTATCAGCGAGGGCAATATTATTTCAACCCACAAGAGCCAACATGCCTGCCGCACGCAAATCGAAGTCAACATCCCCGAAAAGGATGCTAAAATATTAAAGTTTCACCCCCTGGGAAACCATCACCTTGTCGTTCCCGGAGCCCACAAATCCCTGCTCAAAATGGCCTGTAAAATTGTAGGTATTGAAGTTGTGAATAGGTAGGGGGAATGCTAATCGGAAATAGTTAATAGTTAATGGTTCAATACATTTCACACTTACTCGGATTGTTAAACCAAACGCGAATAGCACCTTGCGTTTTGCAGCGGAACTCTGACAGTCCCGCACGTGCGGGACTATTAGAGTTTGAGGAATACGAAGGCCACCAACGAAAGCTTCATGGTCCGTCACAGCCATCACTTGATTTTGTGGGTTCTTTTTAAACTATCAATGATTATGATAAAGAATTTTATCTAAATCCGGATATTATGGGCTAAAGCCCGGGGTTTTCCTTATCCTGCCTTTATCCGCAGTTTGAAGCCTGCGGCAATTCATGCATTTTCAAAACTGGATTATATCTTAGCCGGAGCAAATTACAAAAGCAAATATTTGCAACAAAGCTTTCGGTAATCATTCAAAGGACTCCGATGGAGGAGATTTTCCCATGGGGATGCCCGCTTCGCGAGGCGAGCCGATGGCATAGATCGTGTTTAATATCACCAACTTCTAAATTCTAAATTCTGAAATCTGAAATCTAAAATCTAAAATCTTAATTCTAAATTCTAAATTCTAAATTCTAAATTCTAAATTCTAAATTCTAAATTCTAAATTCTAAATTCTAAATTCTAAAATCATAAATCTAAAATCGTATATTTTCCTAAATGCTACTTTCAAGACACGCACAAATCAGGCTTTTACAACCCTTCCCCTGTCCATAAGTACCTGCCTTCCCGGGAACTCATCGATGAGGTAATGGTTGTGGGTGGCCAAAATTATTGTTGTGCCCTGTTGGTTAATGGCATGTAAAAGAGCCAGGATTTCACGGGAAGTGTCGGGGTCGAGGTTGCCGGTAGGTTCGTCGGCAAGCATGATGGGCGGGTTGTTGAGCAGGGCACGGGCAATGCAAACCCTTTGTTGTTCGCCGCCCGATAGTTCGTGGGGCATTTTAAATCCCTTGGTCGGGATGCCCACCAGGTCCAGCACTTCATGGCAACGCTCATCCATTCTTTCCGTGTTTTTCCACCCGGTGGCCCGCATAATAAATTCAAGGTTCGCGTTAACCGTCCGGTCGGTGAGCAATTGGAAATCCTGGAAAACAATACCCAGTGTTCTTCTCAGAAAGGGGATTTCTTTGGTTTTTATGTTGGTGAGATTGAATTCGGCAATTTGCGCATGGCCTTCCTCAACCTTCAATTCAGCATATAAGGTTTTTAAAAGGCTGGTTTTGCCGCAGCCTGTTTTGCCCAGCAAATAAATAAATTCTCCCTGGTTAACATCGAGGCTGAGTTTTGACAGCACCAGAATTTTTTTCCGGTAAACGGAAATATTGTCGATATGTATAATTGGATGTTCGCTCATTAGCAATTAATACGATTTAAAAACAGCATTGTACATGGCCGGGTAAATGTTAATCCTGATTTTGCCCTCAAGCGATTTGTAGGCATCCTCACCCGCCGATTCAAAACTGCTGCCCAGCCCACTTATGTTTGCTAAATTTTCAGAGTAAACCGTTTGGCCTTTCCCGTTTTTTAATATAAATGATGCGCTAAGTTTTGCCGAAAATTTCCCCTTCACTTCATTATCTTTTTCCGTGGAAACTTCCGAGGTCAAAATATAATCGGCAAGGTTTTTATCATTTGATATTTCAAATCCATCCCTTTCGATCAGGCTGCGAAATTCTCGTTCAACTTTACTGCTGCTTAAATCGGTACCCATATTTTTCTCGTTGGCTTCGATGTAGAATTTTGGCGAAACAATCTCAACCGGATATTCAAACACCGGAAATTCGAGGCTCTCCATCAGTCGGCGCACCATTTGGTCGTTGGTACTTTCTTTGATAAGTTTGTCGATGTTTACCCGGGCCCTTATATATTCCTCCTTTTTGCGGGAATCAAAATTTTCAACTTTAACCCTGACTTTCCCCTCAGTGTCCGAAGTTTTTTGAATTGATTTCCCGGGGGCATACGAAAATTCTGTTTCAACAATTACACCTTTCACGGGAGTTATGTCATCATAAAGCACTGATAAAATAATGGTTTCGGTCTCGTGGCCTACACCTCTCACAAAGCGATGTTTTTCGGGTGGGAAAACTATTTTTAGGTGGGGAATCATCCTTATCATATCCGAAATCAACAAACTCGAAAAATCCTGGTTTTTACCATCGATTTCAGTTTTCAGATCATCGCCCAAAAAATCTTTTACATCTTCGATGGATTTCATATAAAAACGCATCGACTCCTGGAAGTTCCCCTCAGCTTGAAATTCACGGGCTTTCATAAATTCCGATTTCGAAGCATCCAAAGCCTTATCAATTCTTTGCTGCTTTATTTCGTTATATGTAGTTTTCGATAAGCGGTAATAAACCCAATATTGCCGGGCGTTTTCCCAACTATCCACCAAATCGTAACCTTCGAGGTATTGCTGCGTGGTAAGTTTTATGTTATCACGAAAAAACTCAGAATAATTGTCGTCAAACTCAAATTGATTTAAAACGGAAGATGAAGATATGTTCACCGAAATTCCGGAGGCCAGTTCCGAAAGTGCATTTTGCCTGGCCACTTCGCGGAAATCAGCCGGAGCAGTAACTTTTGAGGCCATCCCAACCCCATGATAATACAGGCTTGAGTTTGGGGTTTGCTTAACCCACTCCGGGGCACCGGCCATCAGTTCTTCGTAGCTCATATTTTTTCCTGTTGAACAGGCCATCAAAAAGATAAGCAGGAAATATGGTATTATTTTTTTCATTTTTCAGGATTGAATTTGTTAATGTCGCCGGCAATATCATCCGATAATTCGTTAAACAAGGATTTTTGAAGGCTTTCAATCGAAGAAATATCCTTATCGCTTCTGAGCAAGGATTGTAAACTGCGATAGCCCGATTCGTCAATGTTCCAGGTCCCGTTCACACTTTTTGCCGGATAAACCTGGTTTTGATCTCCGCTGTATGTGGCATACTTGATCTCATCTTTTTTGGATCCGCTGTATGAGTTCGACAAAAGAATTTCACCGTTCGATGTCGAGATTAGTTTGTACTGCACGGTCAAGGCCATTTCGTTTTTTTGTTTGTATTCAAAATAAGTGATGCGTTTATCGTAAACCCTGGTTACGCCATCAGTCGTTTTTGTTACGATGCGCTCGAAGCCCGTCATTTCATCCTTTTCAAGCTTTCCGTCATTTTTTTTAAAATTATCGTAGGTAATGATAAGCACAGCTTTGATGTTATTGTCTCGATTGAGAGTTCTTAAAGCCACTTCATCAATGTTACCCGCACTATTCATTAGGCGGCTTTCCAGCCTGCTGTTTAGCGAGGTGAGGTCAAAAACTTTAAGGAAGATATTATTCTTGTTTACAAGACTTTTGATGGTTGCATTTTCAAACTGGCCGGCTTCGCTGCTGTATTGCCGTGGATTCTGCGAAAAAATGGCCACCGGGTATTCGGCACAGGCAAGTGCCCGGCCTTTCAAATCCTTGGTGTCTTTGTAAGTTCTTGCATCATCAATTATTCTTTCAAAATCGAAATAGGCAGTCCGGCATTTCCCATCCTTCATGTTTAGTTTTGCCTGCCGGTAAATGGGTTCATTTCGTGCTTCGATGTATTGCGTTTTCACATCCTTGAAGTTTGGGTTGGCATTGTAAACCTGCCCGAGCGCTAGGGCGGCATCATTAAAATCCTCATTCATCAACAACAAAGTCCCTTCTTTGTAGCGTTCGTTCAGCGCCTGATCCATCCGATCGCGGGTGTCTTTATAATTCTTTTCTTGTTGATAAATACGTTCCCAGTTGTTGTAGGCATCCATGTAGCGGCCATCCACAAAATATTGGTTTCCCTGACGATAAATGGGTTCGAAAGTCGCTTCATTCAAATAGGTTCGGGTGTCTTTAAAATCAGGATCGATATTGAAAATTTCATTAAAAACAGCTTTCGCCTCATTAAATTCCTGGTCGGTGATGTGCTTTAGCCCGAGATTATATCGGTCGTCGAGGTAATAGTCTTTGGCATCACCGAAATACCGGTCTGCAGCCTGATCGGGTTTTAGGTTTATCCCTGCTCTTTTAAACTTGCTGATCAAATCGGCGGCTTCCATGTAGTAATAAACCGTTTCCTTGTATTCTCCCCGGTTGAAACTGTTTTTGACTTCTGTTGCCAGATCTTCGTAATAGATTTGTCCGGTGCGGTTGAGCGCAATTTTTAGTTCGGCTTTGCCCGGTTTTTTTTGAAGTGCCTGGTAATACATTTCCAAAGCTTCTTTAAACATACCTGCTCCTTCAAATTGCCCGGCCTGCTTGGTCATTTTCTTCACAGCGCAGCCTGCAAAAAGTAAAGAAATGATAAAAAATACGATTACAATCGTTTGGATTTTGTTCAGCATAACTCGAATCTTGGATGGCCGTAAAATTAATAAAAGTTTTAGTGAGGCGAGGGGAGGATAAGAATGTGTTAAAGTTTTTTTTCGAAGGAAGGGACTTGGGCGAACGAAGCGACCGAAGCGACTTGAGCGACTTAAGCGACTTTAGAGAACGAAGCGACTTAAGCGAACGAAGAGACTTAAGCGACTTAAGAGAACGAAGCAAAATAAGCGACTTAAGCGACCGAAGAGACTTAAGCGATTTGAGAGAACGAAGCGACTTAAGCGAATGAAGCGACTAAAGAGACTTAAGAGAACGAAGCGAACGAAGCGAAGCAGGCGACTTTAGAGACCTTAGAGTCTTAAAAGACTTTAGCGAAGTAGGCGAACGAATCGAACGAAGCGACTTGGAAACGTCCGTCAGGACTTTCCAACGTCAAAAAAAGCGAATCAAACGACTCGAGAGAACAAAGCGAAAGATCAATTTTATTGAATATTAAAGGATAAATAAAAGTTGAAAGATGTTAATTCTTGTTGTGAAATAACCTTTCGGTGGATGGATTGCAATTATCGGAACATTTTTCAATATTTTTGCCCGCACTTATTAACTAATAACCATTAACTAATAATTATTAACTAATAACCATTAACTAATAACTATTAAAATTTACTACACAATGAAAAAGATTTTCCACTATCTGCCAATTGCTTTGTTTTTAATTTTATTGCAATCATTTAATTTATCTGCGCAAAATGCCGACTCTTTATTTTCGGATAAAAATTTTTCTGGTTTTGAGATGCGTAATATTGGCCCGGCTTTTATGTCGGGAAGGATTGCTGATATCGCCATCAACCCCGAAAATGACAATGAATGGTATGTTGCCGTTGGGTCGGGTGGCGTATGGAAAACCAAGAATGCTGCCATTACATGGACACCCATTTTCGACAAGCAAACTTCATATTCCATTGGATGTGTTACCCTCGATCCCCAAAATCCTAATACCGTTTGGGTAGGGACAGGCGAGAATGTGGGTGGCAGGCATGTTGGCTATGGCGATGGAATATACAAAAGTGAAGATGGTGGTTCTACCTGGAATAATATGGGTTTGAAATTATCCGAGCACATCTCAAAAATCATTGTTCATCCCGAAAATCCCAACATTATTTTTGCTGCTGTTGAGGGGCCGCTGTGGAAGAGTGGGGGAGAGCGTGGTTTTTATAAATCCATCGATGGTGGAAAAACCTGGAAGAAAACCCTGGGTGATGAAGAATACACGGGGGTAACTGATATTTTAATCGATCCCAGGAACCCTGACCGCCTGTATGCCGCAAGTTGGCAGAGGCATCGCAATGTGGCGGCTTACGTGGGTGGTGGGCCAAATACTGCCATCTATCGTTCGGAAGATGGTGGCGACACCTGGAAAAAACTTGCCAATGGTTTACCCAATGGAAGAATGGGGAAAATTGGACTTGCCATTTCGCCCCAGCATGCTGATGTGGTGTATGCGGCCATCGAACTCGAAAGACGTTCAGGCGCAGTTTACCGCTCCGAAAATCGTGGGGAATCCTGGGCAATGATGTCCGACATGGTTTCGGGGGGAACAGGCCCACATTATTACCAGGAGCTTTATGCCAGCCCCCACGCTTTCGACAGGATTTATCTGATGGACGTGAGGATCAGGGTATCTGATGATGGCGGGAAAACATTCAAAAGATTAAAAGAAGAATACAAACATTCCGATAATCACGCCCTGGCTTTTCGTGCCGATGACCCTGATTATTTATTGGTTGGAACCGATGGCGGATTATACGAAAGTTTCGATTTGGCCGAAAACTGGCGATTTGTCGAAAACCTCCCATTAACACAATTCTATAAAGTTGCACTCGATGATGCCGAACCTTTTTATAATGTTTACGGTGGGACACAGGATAATAATACCCAGGGTGGCCCGTCGCGCACAGATACCCGGCATGGCATTATGAACTCAGACTGGAAAGTTGTACTTGGCGGCGATGGACATCAACCGGCAACCGAACCTGGAAATCCGGCCATTGTTTATGCGCAGTCGCAGCAGGGGTATCTTAGCCGTATCGACATAAGCACGAGTGAGGTTGTGAGCGTGAGGCCACAACCCGGAATCGATGATCCTGACGAACGCTGGAACTGGGATTCGCCAATACTTGTTAGCCCACACTCGCCTACAAGATTATATTTTGCATCGCAAAGGTTGTGGCGTTCGGATGATCGTGGTGATAGTTGGACACCCGTTTCTACTGATCTTACCAAAAATCAGGAACGTATCGAATTGCCAATTATGGGCAAACAACAAAGCTGGGATGCGCATTGGGATTTATATGCCATGTCCAATTATAACACCATTACATCCCTATCCGAATCGCCGGTTAAAGAGGGCTTAATTTATGCCGGAACCGATGACGGGCTAATTCAGGTAACCAAAGACGGGGGCATAAGTTGGAATAAAATCGAGGTAGGTTCATTGCCCGGCGTGCCGGCCACCGCTTTTGTTGATGATATCAAAGCCGACTTGTTTGATGAAAATACCGTTTATGTAGTTTTGGATAACCATAAATTTGGTGATTTTAAACCCTATATTTTTAAAAGCGTAAACGGGGGCAAAAGCTGGAAATCTATTGCCGGGAATATACCGGAGAGGACTTTGGTATGGAGAGTTGTGCAGGATCATGTAAAACAGGAACTGCTTTTTGCAGCCACTGAATTTGGAATTTACTTTACCATTAATGGCGGTGAGAGATGGATAAAAATTACGGGCGGTTTACCAACCATTAGTTTCCGCGACCTTGCCATTCAGCGCAGGGAAAACGATCTGGTGGGTGCATCATTTGGCCGGGGCTTTTATATTCTTGACGATTATAGTGCTTTGCGCGATGTTACGGAAAAGCAACTAAACGAAGAAGCTACATTATTTCCTACACGTAAGGCCTGGTGGTACATCCCCAAGCCTGTAATAAGTTTTGGTGAACGTGGATCAAAAGGTGCTGAACTTTACCAGGCACCCAATCCACCTTATGGCGCAGTTTTTACCTATTATTTGGGGCAGGGTTACAAAACAAAAAAACAGGAGCGTGTTGAAATGGAGAAAAAATTAACCAACGAAAACATTCCATTTCCCGGTTGGGGTGCCCTTGAAGATGAAAAGCGGCAGGAAGCCCCGCAAATACTAATTACTATAAAAGATGACCAGGGAAATGCTATAAGACAATTCTCAGGCCCGGTAGGCAAAGGCTTCCATCGCGTAACCTGGGATTTGAAAAAATCTTCTACCCGTGCAATAAATGTTGACAGGATTCCAGTGGGTGACCAACCGCCAGGATTATATGCTGGTCCGGGAAACTACACGGCTACAATTTCCAAAAAAATTGATGGCGTTATTACCGAGCTTTCCAAACCAATAACTTTTGAGGTTGAAAAGCTTTATGAGGGTGTGCTTAAAGGTTCTTCTGATGATGAGCTTGCAGATATTTATACCAGGTTGAGTAATTTGAGGCGGGCATTTTCCGCTGTGGATCTTGCGATGGATGATATGAAAAAACAGATCGCGGCCATGGAGGCTTCACTTGCATCAGTGCCCGAAGCCCAGAGCGATCTTTTTGAAAAAATTTATATTCTCAAACAGGACCTAATTGATTTGGACATACAAATTAACGGCAATAGTTCGAGAAAAGAAGTTGGTGAAACCACTCCCTTATCTATTATGGATAGGATGAATACGGCCTGGTCGGCAACTTTTAGCTCTACCTACGGACCAACAAAAACGCACCTCGATAACCTGAAGGTTGCCGAACAGCAGTTTGATAACTTTAGGATGCAAATCGAAGATATTCGTATGAATCGTATTCCAGCACTTGAAAAACAGCTCATCGATGCTGGTTCTCCATGGATGCGTGGGCAACCTATCCCGAAACGGTAGGTTTGTAACGGGGCTGGCCGGGATGCCCTATTGTTGTTAACCACAAAGGGTATATAAGGCACAAAGGACGCGAAGAATTTTTGACATCTTTCCTATTTGGGTTAAAGTAGTTTACACTTTTTACATATTTAAAAAACCTTATTTTTATTTTACTAATACCTTGTGCCTGTCGATGAAGTCGAATTATTTCAAGGAGAAAAAAACTGCAGTTTTTATCTGCGCCTATCAGCAAAATCTGCGGGAAACATAACAAAAAGGACGGGCCTTTCTTAGTGCTTGTCCATAAAGTCAACTATTTCTATCCGAGGCCAAAGGATCTCCCGCAGATTTCGCTGATTTGCGCTGATTTTTTTCTGCGAAAATCTGCGTTATCTGCGGGAAATCTGACTAAAAGGACGGGCTCTACTTAGTACGCACATTAAAAATTGGTTTTTTGACTGGCTTTGTATAAACATTCAATATATTTGCAGTTTGTCCTTAAATAGTATGAACTTTTTACATCCATCATGAAGAAGAATAAAAATCAGCGGAAGCCAAAAAAACCGAATAAAGCCCAAAGCAAAACCCCATCTTTTTTTTACAGGAACATCGTTTTTATTTTGTTGGGTGCAGTGTTGCTCATTACTGCATTTATCAGGCTTCGCTTGTTGAATATTCCTTTAGAAAGGGATGAAGGCGAATATGCTTATTTCGGTCAATTGATGCTTGCCGGTATCCCTCCTTTTGAAGCGGCATATACCATGAAATTTCCGGGCACACATTTTATGTATGCATTTTTTATGTTGATATTCGGACAAAGTGTGGCGGGAATTCATTTTGGATTATTGATTATTAACCTTGTTACTTCCTTATTGCTTTTTTTTGTTGTTAAAAGGTTAATAGGAAATACCGGAGCATTGGTTGCAGCGATGGTTTTTGCAGTTTTATCTCTTAATGATAACACGCTTGGATTTGCCGGACATGCTACCCATTTTGTAACTTTTGCCGCAGTAGCGGGCATCCTTTTGCTGCTCAAAGCCTTCGATAAAAAGAAATTGTACCTTTATTTTATATCGGGGATATTATTTGGCCTCGCACCGGTATTCAAACAAAGTGGTATATTTTTTAGCGCCTTTGGAGGCCTTATTTTGCTCATTCATGGTATGACCGAAAATAAGAGAAATTTCAAGCAGCTCTTCAAGGACCTTGGAATTTTTGTGGCAGGTGGCCTGTTTCCTATAATTTTAGTTTTCTTCCTTTTGTATGTTTCCGGGGTATTTCATAATTTTTTATTTTGGACTATCGAATATCCTTTCGCTTATGGTGGCCAGGTTCCTTTTGATAGGGGTGTTAATAATTTGACAAAAAACCTGAAATATGTTATGGATGGATTTACAATGTTGTGGATTTTTGCTGCATTAGGAATTCCTTTATTGTTTTTTAATGCCTCTATCCGAAAAAATATTTTCACTACCCTTTTTGTTATTTTATTTTTGATTTTTTCAATTTTAACCATTGTTCCGGGCTTATATTTTCGTCCCCACTATTTTATTAGCCTGTTGCCTGCACTTGGAATTTTTGCTGGCATAGCAGTCGCTTCCATTGCTCATCTCAAAATTAAAGGCATGAGTAATATTGCCCTTCAGATATTATCGGTGGCCATAGTTTTGATAATTGTTGGGGTAGGAATAAATAAAAATGCAGAGTATTTTTTTAAAGAAGAACCCAAAGATATCTCGAGGCGAATTTATGGCCTTAATCCTTTTGTAGAATCGGAAGCAATTGGAGATTTTATTAAAAAGAATACCAATGAGGATGATAGAATCCTGGTGCTTGGATCCGAACCCCAGGTTTATTTCCATGCCAACCGGGTTTCGGCCAC
>Ga0208900_1000595_pt1 | contig 22347 bp, 18 predicted proteins | sample AntAceMetag02UKK_FD_184763 | JGI IMG/M metagenome (GOLD analysis project Ga0208900, IMG submission 184763) | Saline lake microbial communities from Ace Lake, Antarctica - Antarctic Ace Lake Metagenome 02UKK (SPAdes) (version 2) | ecosystem: Environmental > Aquatic > Non-marine Saline and... | reverse complement strand
GTCATTGGGGCAGATGTACATACATGCTGTTTTATCCCCGCCCTTGCAGCCGTCGCATTTCTCAGCGATTACAAAAGATGGCATTAAAAATACCTCCGTCACACTTTGGTGCAGCGCCCATGTGGGCCCATGCACTGCTGTTAATCATATTGCGACATTCAAACACGTTGTGTCGCACTTCAATATAAAATTAGGCCTCACTTTTCAGGGCCTATTCATCCAAATTCAGAAAATGTATAGCGGTGTGTCAAATAAGAGGTCAAAATATCTTATTCCATTAAAACGACTGAAAACGTAGCACCAGCTAATATCCTTGTCAAGCATTTTTGAAAGGAGGGTCTGTTAAATTCATTTGAGGTTTAATTGTCCAGGTTTTTAAACTGAGAATTTTGAGAGGGGAAGGGCTTTATTCTTGCGCTTTTTACTCTTTTAAGAAGATGTGATAATGTGAGCCCACTGTATTGAAACTTAAACGTTTGGTGAATTGATTTTAAAAAAGGTGAGAGTAAAAATGAGTGATGAGATGGTGCCGGTGTCCCTGGAAGACGATTTTTCCTTTGTGTGTTCCCCTGATGTGTCTTGCTTTAATCAATGCTGTCGAGATCTGAATCAGGTGTTGACCCCCTATGATGTGCTGCGCTTGAAACAGGCCCTGGGGCTTTCTTCCCATGACTTTTTGAAAAAATATACCCTGCGCCATAATGGGCCGGAGTCCGGTTTGCCCGTGGTGACCTTTAAGATGGAGCCCAGCACCCAATATGCCTGTCCCTTTGTGACAACAACCGGGTGCAGTGTCTACCAGAATCGGCCAGCCTCCTGTAGGATGTACCCCCTTGCCAGGGCCGTTGTAAGATCCCGGGATACGGGGCAGATGGTGGAATATTTTGCCTTGATTGAAGAGCCCCACTGTCACGGATTTGGCCGAAAATCCGGACAAACCGTGGGGCAGTGGCTGTCTGCTCAGGATGTCCAGGAGTACAATGCCATGAATGATAAACTGGTGGAGGTGATCGGGCTTAAGAACCAGATTATGCCCGGAGCGTTGGATGGTGCCGATGCTGATCGTTTTTATATGGCCTGTTATGACCTTGATACTTTCCGAGAACAAATTGGTGCCAAGGGCCTTTTGTCTGGTTTGCCCGTGTCTGCCGGAACCTTGAAGCATGCCATGGACGACGATGTGGCCCTTTTGGAGCTGGGGCTTACCTGGATCAAATATGTCTTGTTTGGTCTTCCCATCAAACTGGAAGTCTAAATTAGAACCTTTGTCAATTTTATTTTGGCTTAAATCTCAATTTGTATATTGTGGCTTGATGGCCATGCTGGCGTTATATTAAGGTATCTTTGTCGCTGGGTTTGAAATTGATTTTGAATTTGGCGAAGGTGCTGTAAATATATCTGAGCATATGGGAGACGGGTATGGAGATTGAAGGAAAAGTGGCCCTTGTGCTGGGCGCTGTAAAGGGTATTGGACGTGGAATCGGGTTGGCCCTGGCCCGGCAAGGAGCTTCCCTTGCATTGACGCGGCATGACTGGCCTGAAAGCTTTGCACAGATGGAAACAGCCTTTGGGGCAACTGGTTCGGACTATGAAATCTTTGATGTCAATTTACTGGATGTTTCTTCCATTGAAATGTTGATTCAAGGTGTCAAAGAACGGTTCGGGCGGTTGGATATTTTGATCAATAATATTGAACGGGGAGGGTGGCCTGTGGTTCATGGCCCCTATGTTCAGGATCAGTGGGATCTTGAAATGGCCACCACCTTGAGGGCCAAAAGGTGGGTGTTTGATCTGGCGTTGCCTTTGCTGCGGTTGTCTGGAGATGGTGTGGTGATTAATTTTTCTTCCATTGCCGGTGTGTGTGGGCGTTCGGGGCCTGCGGCGGTGGTGTTTAACGATGGCTATGCTGCGGCCAGTCGTGGGGTTTCCCTGCTCACTGAAACCTGGGCACGCATGGGGGCTCCCCAGGTTCGGGTTAATGAAATAATGCTGGGTATGATGGAAACTCGGCATGCCCAGGGCACCCGGGGATGGGAGACCGTATTGACCCCGGAAGAGAAGGCCGCCATTGTGGATCACGTTCTTTTGAAAAGAACCGGCACCATTGATGATGTGGTTAAAGCGGTGTTGTTCATGGTAGGGGATGCCCCATATATGACCGGAGCGGTTCTTCGCTTGGATGGAGGATATATTCTGGGCGGTGAAGGGGTTCCCCCCATGCCTGCCGGTATTTTGTGATGCAAGATCGAATTTTTTTTCGATAGGCCAATTTTGAAAGATGAGAATTGAATCACCTATTCAACTGAACCAGTGCCATGCTGGCTTAATAAAATCAATGGGTTATCTGATGGGCCGGGAAAATTGGGAATGTGCCCGTGTCAGATGAGCATCTGTGCAATGGTTTGTTTGATTCGGGTACTCTTGCCATGGGCTTTGCAGTATTGCATTTCAAGAAGGCTCATTTCCTGATAAAAAGGGGTGCGGTCAAGGGGATGGTTCTGGGCGTTAAACAGTGCTTCGCCCGCAAGGCACCCCGGGCTTTTTATAATGCTTTCACCAGGTCTTCTCAGCTCATGGGGAATGCCGTGGAGTCGACATATCATGGGGCGGAATCGGTAGAGGGTGCATCTGCCTTTTTCATTAACTGGACACATTATGCGGATGAATTCTTTTTTTTCTTCTGCCATTGCCATTGCCTGGATCACCTGCCGGGCCTTTTTTTTGATCTCTTTTCTCCGGGAGGGTGTCAGGCTTTTAATACCATGGCGCAGATAAGCTTTTTCCATGTGGGTGTGATGGAAAAAAAGGGTTTCGCAGCAGTTGTCACTGCACCCATTGCAGATAAATCCGTATTTCTGGGCACTTTCCTTCCAGGCGGCATCCATTTTTTGATACAGAAGAATCAGTCTGGAAAATGAGGATGATTTTGTCATTTAAGTCTCGCTGGTTGAAGTGGTTTTTTTTTATATGAAAATGAAGTGTCAAAGTACCCTCAGCAGAGCCCCCCCCGATGGGTAATAGGAACCGGCCAATTGGGCCGTCTAACGGTTCCGGCCGGGCCCATTACCCGTCGGGGGGGGCGGCATGATATCATTTTCAATATTCGTTGTGTCCTACAGGACATGCCCGTTATATGAAAAAATATTGGGTTTAAACATGGGGTTGGGGAAAAAATAATTTGGAATAAAGTTTCAATGCATATCTGTCGGTCATGCTGGCAATGATATCACAAGCGGTTCGTTCCAGGGTGGTGTGCTCGCCATCCCAGGGTGCCATTTCCATTTTTTCCAGCTCTTCTTGCATAGAGTCAATATTTTCGATGAAATGTTGATAAAGTTCCTTGAGAACTTTTTTGGCTTTGATAAATTCCTTGTGTACAGAGGGGGATCGGTACACCTCTTCATATAGAAACCGTCTCAGGGTGGTCATGGCCGTGTAGACTTTTTCTCCCATGCACAGTTGAAATTCATCCCCATGGGGAACACTGCAATAGACAAGGGATTGAATCATGGCTCTTGCCCTCTGGGAATGGCTGTTTCCCAATTCCCTTGTGCAGATGGCAGGAATTTCATTCCGTTTAATAACGCCACTTCTCAAGGCATCGTCAAGGTCATGGTTTAAATAGGCAATGATATCGGCAATGCGAACAATTTTACCTTCCAGGGTGGTGGCTGTGGCTCCGGGTGTGGATGGCATGATATCGCCAAATCCCTTGGAATGTTTAAGAATGCCATCCTTGACTTCCGGGGTGAGGTTGAGACCTGCCCCTTTGTTTTCAAGGACATCCACCACCCGAAGGCTCTGTTCATTGTGAGAAAAACTCGGGTGATAAATCTCCTTTAGCGCGGTTTCACCACCATGGCCAAAGGGGGTGTGTCCCAGGTCATGACCCAGGGAAATGGCCTCGGCCAGGTCTTCGTTAAGCCACATGGCTCTGGCGATATTTCTTGCTGTTTCAGATACTTCCAAGGTGTGGGTCATTCTGGTTCTGTAGTGGTCTCCCAATGGGGATAGAAATACCTGGGTTTTATACTTCAGCCTTCGGAAAGCATTGGAATACACGATTCTGTCCCGATCCAGCTGAAATGGGGTGCGTATGCTGCATGCCACTTCCTGGGTTGAACGCTCCCCGGCAAGGGCACTGGGGCAACCAAAGGGGGAGATGAACTTGTTTTCCCTTGCCTGGTAGGTCTCCCTTATGGAAAGCCCCGGCGGGGGTTCGTTCCCATGGGTGTTTTTTATGCGGGAGGGTTTTTGATCAATTAATTGCTTTTTAAGTGTTTTCATGTCTGTTTCTGGTTGAATGATGATGTCATTATTTTTCGATGGTTGATTTTACCTTAAAATATTCATTTTTCAACAGGATCATTAAAGAATTGCACATATTGTGAATGGTTTGTAAAGGGAAAAATTGTCATGCTTCACATCATTTCACAATTATGTGATATTTCAGTGTCCGTTATTTGCCCGTTTACACTCGTTGGAACAATAACCATATTTTTCAAGTTTCATCCTCAACAAAGTGTAAGTTCCTTTTGCAGGATGCCCAATAATTTTTAAAATGGATTATCTGCGTAGTGCACGTGGGTTGGAGGATCAAGGCTACTGAAAAAATATTAAATTGTCCGGGCATAAATACCCACACATATATTTTTCGGTATTACACAGACATATTCCATTGATATTTATGGATTTTATTTTGAGGAATATATGCTCGGGTACTTATACCCCGGAACAGGAGGTGGTATGTCAGCGGATGACAACTGTATGGCCTTGGCTTTAAAGGCGGCGGAGGTGGCCCTGGGCCTGGGAGAGTTCCCGGTGGGGTGTGTTATTATGCGGGGGGCAGATGTGGTGGCCACCGGGGCAAGGCGGGGCACCGGTGATGGGGGGAAAAGAGCCAGTGAACTTGATCATGCCGAGATCTTGGCGTTGCGGAGCCTGGAATCCATGGACATTGACCGGGAAGAATTGACCTTGTATTGCACCATGGAGCCCTGTCTGATGTGCTTTGCTGCCATCATGCTGTCGGGTATAAAAAAAGTGGTATTTGCCTATGAAGATGTCATGGGGGGAGGGGCTATGTGTGATCGGAGCAGTCTGTCTCCCCTGTATTGTGATTGTGGTATTCGAGTGATTTCAGGGGTGATGCGTGGAAAAAGCCTGGATCTTTTTTATCGGTTTTTTAGTGACCCTGAAAATGTGTACTGGAAGGGGAGTTTGCTGGAGCAATACACCCTGGAGCAGGGAAAACTTTCCCTTGGGGGCGGTAATATAAATAAATAGTTCTTGCAATTTTCGATGGAGTTTATATAATTACCCGTTGATTAACATAAATGTTTAATGATGTTGTGGATATACGACAAAAGACAAAAAACACAAGGAGGTGTGGGATAGCTAGGCAGAGCAACCGGGACAGGATAAATATAAACAGGGGTATCAGGGCTGAAGAAGTGCGAGTTATCGGCGCTGATGGAGAGCAGATAGGCGTCATGCCCATACGAAGTGCCCTTGAAAAGGCTGCTGAGCATGCACTGGATCTCGTGGAAGTCTCACCCACTGCAGCGCCGCCTGTGTGCAAGATAATGGACTACGGGCGGTATAAATATGAGCTGACCAAAAAGCTGCAGGAAGCCAGGAAAAAGCAGAAAACATCCCAGATTAAGGAAATCAAGGTTCGGCCCAAGACAGATACCCATGACCTTGAGACAAAAGTCAAGCATATTGAAAAGTTCATCAATAACAATGACAAAGTTAAGGTGACTCTGGTATTCAGGGGGCGTGAAATTACCCTTGCCAAACAGGCCCGGCTTGTGCTTGAACGAGTGGCCCAGATGACCGAAGAGTTTGCCCAGATTGAACAATATGCAAAGTTTGAAGGTCGAACCATGACCATGATCTTGTCGCCCAAATGATTAAATATATGAGGGCACAGCTCTGATTTTCTATTTTTGTCAGGATATCCAGGATGTCTGCATAAACAAATAAATTCCTTTCTGAAGGGGCGATTGCCCCTTTTGCGCCATTGAACGGGCCTTCAGTGTGGAATTAAAATGTGTTTGAATCCGTATGGTGGCGTGGTGTGCCCAAGGGCGTTCTTTGCTGCCATATCTTTTTTTGAGTTAAATGTGTACCAGGGAGATGATTAAATGCCTAAGATAAAAACCAACAGGGCAGCTGCAAAGCGCTTTAAAAAAACAGGAACAGGAAAATATAAGTTCAGGAAATCACATGCCAGCCATATCCTGACCAAGAAAACAACAAAGCGGAAACGGTCCCTTCGATTGGACCAGATTATTGACAAAAGTAATATGAAAGAGGTTAAACGCCTGTTGCCCAATGGCTGATCAGGACAGAAGGAGCGTATGAAATGAGAGTAAAAAGAGGATTTAAGGCAAAAAGGCGCAGGAATAAGGTCTTAAAGCTTGCAAAGGGTTTCCGGGGCGGACGCAGTAAATTGTACCGCACTGCGGCAGATGCGGTTGATAAGGCATTGATGTACGCCTATCGGGATCGCAGGGTTCGCAAAAGAGATTATCGAAAGCTTTGGATTGTAAGAATTAATGCGGCGGCTCGCATGAATGATCTTTCCTATAGCAAGTTCATGCATGGACTTCAGCTGGCCGGAATCGAGCTGGATCGAAAAGTTCTGGCTGAGCTTGCGGTGTGTGACCCCAAGGGATTTACGCAGGTGGCAGCAGCCGCTGCGGCTCAACTTTAGTCTGCCCCTGGCTGGCCTCTATTAAAAGGTGGAGATTGTTGTGGAAAAAAGTTTGCAAATAATTGAGCAGAATGCCCTGGTTGACCTTGAAAAGGCCGTATCCCGGGATGATGTGGATCTCCTTGTGACAAGGTATCTGGGACGGAAGGGCGCTCTGACCGCATTTTTGAGAAATATTTCAAAGCTTCCTGTGGGGGATCGACCCGGTGCAGGCAAAGATGCAAATGCCTTGAAAATCAAACTTGAAGAGGCCTTTGGTGACGCTGGCAGGCGACTGAAAGACCAGGACACCGGGGGAGGTATTGATGTGACCTTGCCCGGCAGACCTGTATTAAGGGGCTCTGTCCATCCTGTGACAAAAATTTCCAGGGAGATTGTTGGTATATTCTCAAGGCTGGGCTTTGATGTGGTGGAAGGGCCGGAAATTGAGACGGATTATTATAATTTTGAAGCGCTGAATATTCCCAAGTATCATCCTGCCAGGGATATGCAGGATACCTTTTATGTGTCTGAAAATATTGTCTTGAGGACCCATACCTCCCCCACCCAGCCACGGGTGATGGAGAAAATGGATCCCCCCGTGAGAATCCTTGCGCCGGGGAAGGTGTATCGATGTGATTCTGATCTCACCCATACCCCCATGTTTCATCAGGCAGAGGGGTTGATGGTGGATAAGAATGTCTCCTTTGGGGATCTCAAGGGAATTATCACAACCTTTATTCATCAGTTGTTTGATCCTGATATCAGTGTGCGGTTCCGCCCCAGTTTTTTTCCTTTTACCGAGCCCAGTGCCGAGGTGGATATTCAGTGTGTCATGTGTCGCGGAAAAGGGTGTAGAATTTGCTCCAGAACGGGATGGCTTGAGGTGTTGGGAAGCGGCATGGTTCATCCTGCTGTTTTTGAGAATGTGGGCTATGACACGGAAATATATTCCGGTTTTGCCTTTGGTATGGGGATTGAGCGCCTTGCGATGCTCAAATATGGGATCGATGATCTCAGAAAATTTTTTGAAAATGATATGCGCTTTTTAAGGCAGTTTTAATATGAAAGTCAGTTTAAGCTGGTTAAAAGAATATACTTCGGTGACAGGTGATCCGGCAGAAATTGCGGCAGAACTCACCATGGCAGGGCTTGAGGTTGAAGCCGTGGAAGATCGCTATGCCTTCTTAGATAAGGTGGTGGTGGGCAGGGTTGAAACTGCTGAAAAACATCCCGAGGCGGACAGGTTGAGCTGTTGCCGGGTGGATGTCGGTGATGAGGTTTTAAGCATTGTCTGCGGTGCGCCCAATGTTAAATCCGGCCTTATGGTGGCCTGTGCCTGTGTGGGTGCGGTGCTCCCCGGAGGGCTTCAAATCAAAAAAAGCAAACTTCGGGGTGCCGTATCCCAGGGAATGCTTTGCAGCACCACAGAATTGACCTTGGGCATTGACGGCTCGGGCATAATGGAGTTGTCCCCGGGTTTGATTCCGGGAACCCCCCTGGCCCAGGCTCTGGATTTGTCTGATGTCATGTTCGACATAGATCTGACACCCAACCGCCCGGATTGTCTTAGTATTATTGGGGTGGCAAGGGAAGTGGCGGCCGCACGGGGTATTGACTTTAATCCCGTGGTACCCGATCCGCTCCTGGCAAGTTCAGCAAAGGGCAATGTGGCTGATTTGATCCAGGTGGAAATCCATGACCCCGAGCTGTGTCATCGGTATATGGCGGGCATGGTGATGGATGTTAAGGTAGGGCCTTCACCTTACTGGCTCCAGGATCGCCTGGAATCCGTGGGATTGACCCCCATCAATAACATTGTGGATGTGACCAATTTTGTCATGATGGAAATGGGGCAGCCCCTCCACGCCTTTGATTATGATTTTTTGACCCAGAAACGCATCGAGGTGCGCCGGGCTGGCACAAAACAGGATTTTCTCACCCTGGACAGTAAAACCCATATCCTTGATCCTGATATGCTGGTGATTTGTGATGGGCAAAAACCTGTGGGCCTTGCTGGCGTTATGGGGGGTGAAAATTCTGAAATTATTGCTCAAACCACCTGTGTTCTTGTTGAGAGTGCTTATTTTGATCCTGTCTCTGTTCGTCGAACGGCAAAGCTTTGTGGGATTAACAGCGATGCCTCCCATCGGTTTGAGCGGGGAGTGGATACTGAAGGGTGTGCCAAGGCCTTGAGCCGTGCCGTTGCCCTGATGGTTGAAGTGTCGGGTGGTACACGGGTTCCTGGTGTTGTGGATGCTCATCCCACTGCATTTGTCCCCCTTAAAATTGAGTTGGATACCGGGGCCTTGAACCGGCGTCTGGGAACAGATCTTGATGATGAAAAGATCTGTAAAATGCTTGAATCTGTTGGGTTTGGTATTGTCCCCTCCCGTCTGGGTGTCTTAACCGTTGATGTGCCCTCTTTTCGAGTGGATGTCACCCGTCCGGAGGATCTGTCCGAGGAAGTTGCCAGACTTTGGGGGTATGATAATATTAAAACCAGCTTCCCCATGGTTCCTTCCCTGAGACAACATCCTGCTCCAGCCATTGAATTTCGAGAATCCGTGAAAGATATGATGAACGGATTTGGTTTTTTTGAGGCAGTCAATTACAGCTTCACCGATGCGGGCATGTGCAAAAAGCTTTTATTGGCCCCAGAAGATGACCGATGGGCCATGGAGAAAATCCTTAATCCCATTTCAGAAGAGATGTCCGTGCTTCGCACATCCCTTTTGCCGGGGATGCTGGAAACCATGGGGCGCAATGTTGCCAAACAGACAGATACGCTTAGAATTTTTGAGGTGGGTAAAACTTTTCTGGCCACCGGCCAGGGGGTTCAACCCCGGGAAAAAGAGATGCTGGCAGGGCTTTGGGCCGGGAGTCGTTCTAATGTTTCCTGGCACGGAAAAACGGTGGCATGTGATTTTTTTGATCTCAAAGGGGTGGTTGAAGGATTTTTGGCCGCTTTGGGCATTTCTACAACAGCGGTTGCTTTCTTGCCGGCTCCTGAAAAAGAGTTTCCCTATTTTCGAAAAGGGTGTGGGGCTGTTGTAAAAATGGGTGGGGCCTGCCTGGGGTCGCTTGGTGAAATAGCACCGGCGGTTTGTACCAACTTTGCTCTCAAACAGGGTGCATTTGTCTTTGAGCTGGATATGGCAGCTCTTCTTTTGGCCACGCCCCAGTTCATTGTGGCACAGCCATTGCCCCGGTTTCCCTCCGTGGAAAGGGATATTACCATGATTGTGGATGAGACTGTTGCTGCCGGGGATGTCTGTGATGCCCTGCTGAACCACACCAATAACAATTCTTTAGTGGAGGATGTATTTTTGTTTGATGTATACCAGGGGGCTCCCCTGACAGAAGGACAAAAATCACTCTCTTTCCGAATTGTGTACCGCTCGGCGGAAAAAACCCTGAAAGAGAAGAAAATCAAGGGGCTTCATTCTACTATTTCTGCTTGGCTTATTAAAAAATATGATGCAACCCTGCCTGCGTGACGGGGTGGCATTGTAAAAAATATGATGCATCATGGCTGGATTGCCGGAGTTGTGGTTGACAGTCTCATTTTTTTGCTTTATAGTTGCGCATTGTTAGCGGGCATAGCTCAGTTGGTAGAGTACAAGCTTCCCAAGCTTGGTGTCGCGAGTTCGAGTCTCGTTGCCCGCTCCAAATTATTGAACAGAACCATTTTTTTTGGGATGTTCGGACGCCTTGGATTATGATCTTGCCTTAGGTCGTAAAACTCCAGACTTTTGAGCTTGGAAGAAGAGTATGCTTCAACATTTTTGTCCTCAATGAAGCAGAAATATCAATTGCGATATCCTTAAGGATAGTTCACAATGGATGTTCTGTAAAAACTTACAGGGTATCAGGGAACGGGCGTTTGCCCGTTTTTTTTTGGGGGGAAGACAGATGCGGTGGCAAAGACTCCGGTTTAATCAATTTTATACGTGATTAGACCGTTTTAGGAATGAGTCCGAAATAACATACCTTTTAAAAATTGGGGAACACTATCCTTAAACAGGGGTGTGTTCTGAAATGGGCAAGTTATTTGAGACTGTTCCTTAAATTGTGCTGAAATGCGTTTTCAAGGTGTTGATCTTTAATGTCAAATGGCGGTGTCTTAAATAAAGGGCAGTTTACAGGGTATGGTTGTGAAAAAACAGCAGGAAAAACAATCTGTTGCCAGAAGGATTGAGGCATTACTGGATCCTTTGTGCACAGCGGAAAACTTTGAGTTTGTCAGCGTGGAGCTTCTGTCTGACAGTGGTGACACCATTGTTAGAATATGCATTGACAAGCCCGGTGGTGTAAATATTGATGATTGTGCTCACATGAACCGGCAAATCGGGGATTTGATGGATGTGCATTTTGATGAGATGGGTGCCTATCGTCTTGAGGTCTCCTCCCCTGGGCCCAACAGAATTTTAAATAAAGCCGCTGATTATGATCGATTTTCGGGAAATCGAATCAAGCTTGAGGCCAGGGAGCCCATCCAGGGCAGACGGAAATTCACCGGCCTGCTCCAGGGGATCTGTGAAGAGGTTGTCACTATTTTGGTAGACCAGGAGACGGTGAAAATTCCATATGAACAGATCGGCAAGGCAAGACTGGCTGGTTCACACGGGGAGTCATAATGTTAATTACAGATATTAAGCGAGTCATAGATCAGGTTAGCCGGGAAAAGGGAATTAACAGGGATGTGCTTGTTGTCACCCTGAAGGAAGCCATTGAATCCGCTGCCAGAAAAAAACTGGGCCCCCGGATTGACGTTGAAGTCCATTACGATGAAAAGACAGGAGAAGTTGATGTCTTTCAGTTCAAAGAGGTGGTTGAGGACGTTCAAGACCCGGAGGTTGAACTAACCTATGAAGAGGGGCTTGAATATGATGCCGAGTGCGAGTTGGGTGACAGCCTGGGTATAAAGGTGGACACCTCCTCTTTTGGGCGTATTGCAGCCCAATCTGCAAAACAGGTGATCATCCAGAAAATGAAAGAGGCTGAGAAAAGTGCTGTGTATCAAAATTTTATCCAGAAAAAGGGTGAAATTATCAATGGCATTGTCCAGCGGGTGGATCGGGGTAATATTATTGTTAATCTTGGCCAGGCCGAAGCCATTCTGACATCAAGGGAACAGATCCCCCGGGAAACCTATCGACGGGGAGACCGCATCCGTGCCTATGTGTTGGATGTTCTGGAAGATGCCAGGGGCTCCCAGATTATTTTATCCCGAACTCATCCTGAATTTCTGGTGAAATTGTTTGCAACGGAAGTACCGGAAATGGCCGAGGGCATTGTGAGCATTCGGGGGGCAGCCCGGGAGGCCGGTGTCCGTTCTAAAATTGCGGTGAGTTCCTCGGATTCTGATGTGGATCCCGTGGGCGCATGTGTGGGAATGAAGGGTAACCGGGTTCAAAGTATTGTCCAGGAGCTACGGGGGGAAAAGATTGATATTGTTCAATGGAACCCCGATGTGGCTAAATTTGTATGCAACGCCCTGGCACCGGCTGAAATTGCCCGGGTGATCATTGATGAAGATAACAAAAACATGGAGATCATTGTTGTGGATGATTTCCTTTCCATTGCCATTGGAAAAAATGGTCAAAATGTTCGTCTGGCCTGCCGCCTAACCGGCTGGCATCTTGAAGTGATGAGTGAGGATGAATACAGTCGAAGCCTTAAAAAAGGATACGACTCGTTGATGGATATCCCCCATGTCACCCTGACCATGGCAGAGGCATTGTATAAAAATGGGTTTTGCTCATCTGCAGATGTTGCATCTGCTGAAAAAGAGAGTCTTTTGTCAATCGTTGAAATGACAGACGAAGATGTGGTGCTGTTGATTGAAAATGCACAAAAGGTTGTTTCCGGAGATACCGATCCTTTGCCGAAAGCGCCTTTGGTGGATGACGCTGGACAAGAGACCCCGGAGAATGACACCCCTTCCCTGGCATCTGATGCTGAAGATGACGTTGAAGATGACGCTGATGCTGAGGGTGATGCTGAAGATGACGCTGATGCAGAAGATGCCACAGAAGATGCCACAGAAGATGATGCAAAAGATGACGCAGATGGACTGGAATAATTCAACTTTTCGGATTGACATAAACGGGGTCGGGTCAGGCTTGTACCGTGGTACTTTTTACAGATTAATTATATCTTGTAGGTAAAAAGGATCATGGTACAAGCCTGACCCCGTGGACTCAACCATTTGAAGGTAAGTCCGGAAGTTGAGTGTAATAAGACCTTATAAACAGAATAAAAAGAGAGAATATTTGGGGGAACGGATGGCAAAAATCAGGGTATATGAGCTGGCCAAAAAGCTTAATTTGACGAATAGAGCCCTCCTTGCAAAGCTGAAGGTGTTGGACATTGAAGTGAAAAGTCATATGAGTTCTCTGGAAGATGAGGACATCAGCAAAGTAAAGGCAAGCATATTCGGGCAAAAGAACAAACGGGCAGAAACCAGGGTGAAAACTTCTGTGATTCGAAGGCGTAAACCCGTCAAACAAAAAAAACCAGTGGAATCACCTTTGACAGAAGAGAATACAGAATCTGTTGCCACCATGAAAACCTCTTCCCCTAAAATAGATGAAGAAAATTCTGGCGTTGCTGCCAATGGGGCATCATCGGATAAGAATATCTTGGACAGCGGTCTCGGTGATTCTGGAACAGATGGGGTATCCCGGGACGGTGACCCCCATGATTCTAAGGTAGATGTGGATGCCAAGGGGGCTGTGGAAAAAAATGTTTTGCCCCATGGTCACAGTGCGGAAAAAACCCCGAAGACTTCTCAGACTGATGCTCAAGATCAAACTGGAAAGGATGGAGTGGCAAAAAAAGCGGCCCCTTCTCCTTCAAAACCGGTTAAATCCAGAAAGAAAAGCAGCGTTGCCAAAATAATTTCCGTACCCACTGATCCAGAACCTGTGGTTCTGGAAAAAGTGACCCCGCCTGCACCCCCGGCTCCTGAGAAAATTGTTGTTACGGAACCCCCGGTTCCTGAAAAAACTGTTATTAAAGAACCTCCAGTGGCTGAATCCCTTGTTGACACTTCTTCCAAAGAGGATGAAGTCGTGCAAGCTGATCCAGAGGAGTCATCCTTGACTCAAGATGCAAAATCACCCCTGGAAGCAGATTTAGTGGTGGAAAAAAGCATGAAAAAGTCAGATGAAAAAATAAAAACTGATACCAAAGAGGAGGGCGGTGCCCTGGATAAAGTTGATGCCGAGAATGATTCTGGGAGTGAAGACCGTGGAGATGATTCCGATGTTGCCAGTAAAAAAAGACCTCGGAAAAAGAAGGCAAAAAAGTCAGAACCCGCAAAAATCATTAAGCTTGCCATACCGCCGGTGATTCCCCCTGCCAGGAAAAAAGTGGTAACCCCGGGAGGCTCGGATCTTCCCAGACATCGTAAAAAACCAAGTAAGCCTACAGATTCAAGACCCTCTGTAACACCCAAACATGTAAAGGTAGCCCCTCCCTCTGTGAGCCTAGGAGAGATGCCGCCAGGCGATCTTTCCGGCAAGGCCAGACCCAAAAAAGACAAACGGAAAAAATGGGAACAACCCGCCGGAACCGACGGTGCCCCAGCCAAGGCGCTTGCGAGGAAAAAACGGTCTGTGGTTGAAGGTAAAGATCTCTATGATGGGAAACGTGGCGGTAAAAAAGGGCGTAGAAAAGATAATCGGAACAAGCAGAGAGGTAAGGTTCAGAAAACCCAGATCACCACACCTAAAGCCATTAAACGTCGGGTTAAAGTGGATGACACCATTGAGTTGGCAGAACTTGCCAAACGAATGGGCATAAAGGCCAATGAGATGATCGTCAAGCTCATGGGCATGGGGGTCATGGCAACGGTGAATCAAACCATTGATTATGATACCGCAGCCCTGGTGGCCGTAGAATTTGACTATGAAGTTGAAAGAGCCTCCTTTGAAGAGGATCTGCTCATGGATCTTCATGTGGAAGAAAATCCAGAGGATCTCATTGGTCGTTCACCGGTGGTGACCATCATGGGCCATGTGGATCATGGTAAAACCTCGTTGCTGGATGTCATCCGGAAATCTAAAATCACCACGGGTGAAGCGGGTGGTATTACCCAGCACATTGGGGCCTATAGTGTGGAGACCCCCAAGGGGGTGATTACCTTTCTGGATACCCCGGGCCATGCCGCGTTTACGGCCATGCGATCCAGGGGTGCCCAGGTGACGGATCTTGTTGTTTTGGTGGTGGCAGCCGATGATGGGGTCATGCCCCAGACCGTAGAGGCCATTAACCATTCCAAGGCAGCCAAGGTGCCGGTGATTGTGGCCGTCAATAAGATGGATAAACCCGATGCAGATCCTGACCGGGTGATGCGGGAGTTGTCAGAACACGGCATGGTTTCCGAGGACTGGGGCGGGGATGTGATTTTTGCCAAGGTCTCTGCCAAGGCAGGAACGGGCATTGACGAACTTTTGGAAATGATACTGCTCCAGGCAGAGGTGCTTGAACTCAAAGCCAATCCCACACGACCTGCCATGGGCCATGTGGTGGAAGCCCGTCTGGATGCTGGAAGGGGGCCTGTGGCCACGGTGCTGGTGGAGCAGGGCACTCTCAAAGTCGGGGCTCCTCTGGTGTGTGGTCTGCATTCGGGAAAAATTCGTATCATGATCGGAGACATTGGTCAGACAGTGACCGAGGCCGGTCCCAGTACCCCGGTGGAAATTGTGGGCCTAAGCGGTGTTCCCGAAGCCGGTGACGAACTTATGGCGCTCTCTTCTGAAAAGGATGCCAAGCAGATCAGTGAACACCGCATGCAAAAAGAACGGGCCAAGGAACTTGCCAAAAAGAGCCGTGCCAACCTGGAAAAACTCTTTGCCAACATGGGTTCCGATGAGATCAAGGAACTTAAACTCATCATCAAGGCCGATGTACATGGATCCCTGGAAGCGCTGAACGATTCGGTGATGAAGCTTGCCCAGGAAGAGGTGGATATCAAGATTGTTCATTCTGGTACCGGTGCCATCAATGAGTCAGATGTTTCCCTGGCTGCGGTTTCCAATGCCATTATCATTGGATTCAATGTGCGACCCACTCCCAATGTAAGGAATCTTGCCAAGGAAGAGAACATTGATATGCGGTTTTATGATATCATTTACAATGTTATCAATGATATCAAGGCTGCCCTCACTGGACTGATGCCCTCCACTTTCCATGAGAGCATTCTGGGGCGTGCCGAAGTTAGAGATGTTTTTGTTATTCCCAACAAGGGCACTGTTGCCGGTTCTTTTGTGCTGGACGGTAAAGTTACCCGGGGGGATAAAATTCGACTGCTCCGGGATGGGGTTGTGAAATGTAAATCCACAGTGGCCTCCCTGAGGCGATTCAAGGATGATGTAAAAGAAGTGGCCCAGGGCTATGAATGCGGTATTGGCATTGAAAAATACAATGATATAAAAATGGGTGATATTTTTGAATGCTATGAGATTGAAGAGCGTAAGGCCACCCTGGAGCAGATAAAAGAATGAAGCCATATCCAAGGGGAGACCGGGTGGGGATAAAAATTCAAGCCTGCCTCACCGAACTCATGACCAAAAAACTACAGGACCCCAGAATCGAAATGGCCACCATCAGTGGGGTCAAGATGACACCGGATCTGCGCATCGCCTATGTTTACTTTTCTGTGTTTGGCGATGAAAAGCGGGTTCAGGAGGCCCTGGAGGGATTTAAAAGCTCCCTGGGATTTATCAAAAAAAGCATTGCCCCCAAACTGGGACTTCGCTATATGCCGGATTTGAAATTTATCCACGACACCTCCTTTGACCGGGGAAGTCGCATTGACCGCCTTCTTAAGGGAACCCTTCCTGAAGGTGACCATTGACCCCCATACTGGATGGCATAATTGCCGTGGATAAACCTGCCGGGATTTCTTCTGCCAGGGTGGTTGCCCGGTTGAAAAAACGGCCCGGCGTTAAAAAAATAGGGCACACAGGCACCCTGGATCCTTTTGCAACGGGGGTGCTTTTATGCGGTATCAATAAAGGTACCCGGCTTTCCCGATTTTTACTGGGGGGAGAAAAATCTTATCTTGCCGGGGTTCACCTTGGGGTTACCACCGACACCCTTGATGCCGAGGGAAAGATAATTGCCTCTGCTGAAGAGGGCATGGTGAATGATCTCACCAAAGAGCAGGTGGTTACGGTGGTGGCTGGGTTTAAAGGCCCCCAAAAACAGATTCCACCGGTGTACTCCGCCTTAAAGCACAATGGGGTTCCCCTGTATCGCCTGGCCCGCCAGGGCAGACCCGTGGAAAAACCAGCCAGGGACATTGAAATTTATGACATCCAAATCAGATCCATGGAACTTCCCCTGGTGGAGATGGATGTGCATTGTTCATCGGGCACCTATATCCGGAGTCTGGCCCGGGATATCGGGGCTCATCTGGAGTGTGGGGCCCATCTGGCCAGTTTATGTCGAACCTCGTGTTGTGGTACATCTCTGGACAAAACCCTTCCCCTTTCCAGTCTTGAGCAGATGGATGATGATCTTTTCAACGAGCAGATCATTCCCATGGCCCAGGCGGTGCCTTCCCTGCCTTGTATCTTCGCAGATGAAGCCATGATGGGGAAAATGCGCTTTGGCCAGCCCTTGGGCGATCTTCTGCCCGGGCCTTTTTTCTGGCGGGGTGCCGGGCAGAATAAGTTTCTTCGTATCCTTGACTCCCAGGGAAGCCTTGCCGGGGTGGTTGAATATGATGAAATAGCTGAAACTTATAATTATTGTTGTGTTTTTATAGATTAATCGTTAGTATAGATTGTTTTTGCCCTTGGGAAAATGTACCCATGGGGATAAAATCAAATGGCAGGGGCATTCTAAGCAGTGTCTTTAGATCTGTTTTTCTGAATGGAATATTGGATGGCAGATGGATAAAGGACAGTGTGTTGGATTTCTTTGAATGCCCCGTATTAATTTATTCCAGATAAGGAGTAGTAAAGTGGTTTTACTGGCAGAAAATAAAGAAGAGATGATTGAAAATTTTAAGCTCCATGATTCAGATACCGGTTCCCCAGAGGTGCAGGTGGCAATTTTGACCCATCGCATCAGTTATCTGACGGAACATTTTAAAATGCACAAAAAAGATCATCATTCAAGAAGGGGCCTGCTCATTTTGGTAGGTCGCAGACGTCGTCTTCTGGACTATGTCAAACATAAAGATATTGCAAGATATCGAAGTCTCATTGAAAGACTGGGGCTGAGAAGATAAAAAACTAAATACCGGCATCTGATTCCAGGTGTCGGTATTGTTGCTCAATTTTTTGATTTATTTGTATCTGTTTAGCAGCACCCCATCTTAACCCATTCAGGTCTTCTCGAATAGCAATAGTATGCTTCGAAATCCTGACTGGGCAATGGGGGCACGGGTAGGCAGATACTGACCAGTGGTTTTCCCAATTCTGGGGAGCTATCTGAATAGTTATATTTATTTTTTTAAATGAATAAAAATTGAGCTATTTAAATAAACGGGCGGTAATTCTTTGGCAGATGCCTGAATAAGTTCGCACATGCACCATGCAGGAAGTGTCCTGATGGTGGATGTGCGGGTTTATTCTGCATAAAGATGCTTTTAGAACCGCCCTTTTTTACAGGAGAAATTATGGAACAAATTTTCACAACCCAATTAAACGGTAAGGAATTTAGTATTCGTTCCGGTAAGATCGCCAAACAGGCTTCCGGGTCTGTGGTGGTTCAATATGGGGAGACCATGGTGTTGGTAACGGCGGTTAGTGCCAAAAATCCAAGACTGGACGCAAGTTTTCTTCCCCTCACCGTTGAATATCAAGAAAAAATTTATGCAGCAGGCAGAATTCCCGGCAATTATTTTCGCCGGGAGATTGGTCGCCCCAGTGAGAAAGAGACCCTGACCTGTCGTCTCATTGATCGTCCCATTCGCCCTCTATTTGACAAGGGCTATAATTTTGAAACCCAGGTGATTGCAACGGTATTGTCCATGGATCAGGAGCATGAGCCAGACACCCTGGCCCTGGTGGGGGCTTCTGCTGCCCTGGGACTTTCTGATATTCCCTTTGCGGGCCCCATTGCCGGTATTCGGGTGGGTCGTATTGACGGTGAGTTTGTTGCCAACCCCACTGTTGAACAATTGGCACAAAGCGACATTGAGCTGGTGGTTGCCGGTTCCAGAACCGGTGTGATCATGGTGGAAGGTGGTGCAGAGATGGTCTCTGAAGAAGAGATGCTGGATGCCATCTTTTTTGGACACCAGGCCATGCAGCCTTTGATTGATATCCAGGACTCCCTTAAAGAGGCCATGGGTAAAGAAAAACGGGCCTTTGAACCCCCCCAGCCAGATGAGGCTCTTTTTGAACGGGTAAAAGCACTTGCGGCTGAGAAAATTCACGCCACTGTCCAGACCCAGGGTAAAATGGAACGTAACAAGGCGCTGGATGTGCTCAAAAAAGATGTGATTGACAGCCTGGGTGAGCAGTATGCCGACAGGGTGGGGGAGATCAAGGATCTGTTTTCCAACCTTCTTAAAACCACCTGCCGGAACATTGTACTCAATGAAGACAAACGCATTGACGGCCGTCCCTTTGATGAAGTCAGAGAGATCACCTGTGAAGTGGGCAACCTTCCCCGGCCCCATGGAAGTGCCTTGTTCACCCGGGGGGAAACCCAGGTGTTGGGCACATTGACATTGGGTTCCGGCAGGGATGAGCAGCGGGTGGAAACCCTGGGGGGTGAAGAGACTCGATCCTTTATGCTCCACTACAATTTCCCTCCCTATTCCGTGGGCGAGTGTAAACGGCCCGGCGGTCCCAGCAGACGAGATGTGGGCCATGGCAATCTGGCCACCCGGGCTCTTGAACGGGTGCTTCCCGATGCCGAGGATTTTGAATACACCATCCGTCTTGTGGGTGAAGTCATGGAGTCCAATGGCAGTTCCTCCATGGGAACTGTGTGTGCTGGCACCCTGGCCTTGATGGATGGGGGGGTTCCCATTAAAGAACCTGTTTCCGGTATTGCCATGGGTCTTGTCAAGGAAGGCGATAAAACAGTGGTTTTGTCGGATATCCTTGGGGATGAGGATCATTTTGGTGACATGGACTTTAAGGTGGCCGGTACCCGAACCGGTATTACAGCCCTTCAGATGGACATCAAAATCCGAGAACTTTCACGGGATGTGCTCATTAAGGCATTGACCCAGGCAAAGGAAGGACGCATACATATTCTTGACCGGATGCTGACCACCCTTGAGGTTGCCCGAACTGAAATGTCTCCCCATGCCCCCAAGATTATAACCGTTAAAATCAACCCGGATAAAATCCGTGAGATCATCGGCCCTGGTGGTAAAATGATTCGCTCCATCCAGGCAGATACCAACACGGTGATCGAGGTGGATGACACCGGTCTTGTGAAGATTGCTGCGGCAAATCTGGAAGATGGTGAAGCGGCATGTAAGATTGTTAATGACATCGGCATGGATCCCGAAATTGGGGGTATCTATGAGGGCGAAGTGGTTAAAGTCATGGATTTTGGGGCCTTTGTCCGCATTAAAACCGGCACCGATGGACTGGTACACATTTCTGAACTGGCTGAGCATCGGGTGAAAAAAGTCACCGATGTGGTCAAAGAAGGGGATATCATCAAGGTTAAGGTTCTGGATATCACCCGGGATGGCAAGATCAGATTGAGCCATAAAGCCGTTCTTGCTGCAGAATAATGAAATCTCCGGGTCTTAACGTTTGTGCCCTTGGAAGTGGCAGCAAGGGCAATGCCGTTTTTATCTCCGGTGGAGACAGCGCCGTTTTGGTGGATGCCGGTCTTTCCGGCATTGAACTGGAGCGTCGCATGGCAGCTAAGGGGCTTTCCCCGGACATGCTTTCCGCCGTTGTGGTGACCCATGAACACACCGATCATATCAAAGGGGCGGGTATTTTGAGCCGTCGCTTTGGTATTCCGCTATACCTTAACCAGAAGACCCTGCAGGCCGCTTCAAAAAAACTGGGGGCCATTGAGGGTGCCATGAATTTTAAATGCGGCGTTCCCTTTCACATCGGTGATCTCAAGATTGATCCCTTTTCCATTTCCCATGATGCGGCAGATCCTTCGGGGTTTACCCTGGAACATGGCGGAGTGAAAATGGGACTTGCCACGGATCTTGGGGTGGCAACCCATCTGGTTAAAACACATCTCAAAGGATGTGCCCTTCTTTACCTTGAGGCCAACCATGATCCTGCCATGCTCAACAATGGCCCTTACCCCTGGTATTTGAAGCAGCGGGTGAAAAGCCGATTGGGCCATCTTTCCAATGCCGCTGCCGGTGATCTGGTCAATGATATTCGTGACAATGCACTTTGTCATGTGATTCTGGCCCACCTGAGTCATGAAAATAATACCCCTGAAATAGCCCTCCAAACCTTCCAGGAACGCCTGAATACTCACTCTCTCCAGGTGGAGGTGGCCATGCCCCATGCCCCTGGAACCCTTATCTCTGTGTTTCCAGAAAATAACGAATCAGTGTTTCCAAGATAGTGTTTCCAAACGTTTCAAGGTATATTTCCGACATCCCAGACCAATCTTTTCACCGTAGGCCAGTTGAAGTTCCCAGGGGACATTGGGATAAAGTCCCTTGAACTTGTCCTCTCCTGGCAGTGTGTTGCAGGTAAGACAGCAACCGGGAAGGGCGGCTTCAGCATTGACCAGATCCGCCGATGCCTGGTCCAGGGCCACAGGATCAGTGGAGGCTGCAATGCCAATGTCCCTGACAATGGGGGCATCATTGTACGGCAGGCAGTCACAGGCCGGGGAAATGTCTGAAATAAAATTCACAAAAAGGGCCTTGCCCTGCTTGTTTTTCAGCACCCCCAATGTGTACTCCATCATTTTTTCCAGAAAAATCGGTATGGTCTGGTTCCAGCGAATATTCACCGACGCTGTGGGACAGCGGATGATGCATTCCCCGCATCCGATGCAGGTTTCTGGATCAATACTGGCCTTTTTTTCTTCAAGGGTAATGGCGTTGGCCGGGCAATGGGCCGCACATTCTCCGCATCCGATGCAGGTTTTTCGTTTTACCTTGGGGCTCACGGTGGAGTGCTGATCCAGTTTCCCCCGGCGTGAGGCACATCCCATGCCAAGATTTTTAAGTGTGCCGCCAAAACCTGAAAGTTCATGACCTTTGAAGTGGGCAACGGAAATCAGGGCATCGGCAGATACAATTTCACTTCCAATGTACACCTGTTTGCAATGCTGCTGATTTATTTCAATAACGTCATCGCTCGTTCCCCTGAGTCCGTCGGCTATGATAACGGGAGCGCCATCCATGCTGGAAAATGAAAATCCATTTTCCACGGCGGTTTTGATGTGGGTGGGGGTATCACTGCGGGCACCGGCATACAGGGTGTTGGCATCGGTGAGAAAGGGAATGGCCTCCCTTTTTCTGATGGCTTTTACAATACTCCTGATGTAGGGAGGGCGTATGAAAGCCGTGTTGCCCTTTTCCCCGAAATGGAGTTTCACGGCGGTGAGGTCTTCTTTATTTAACACCCCATCAATGCCGCTCTGCTCTAACAATCTTACCAGTTTTTCAGGAAGGTTTTCTCTGGATGTAGCTTTGAAATCCGTGATATATACGGTGCTTG
>Ga0208900_1000591_pt1 | contig 22406 bp, 15 predicted proteins | sample AntAceMetag02UKK_FD_184763 | JGI IMG/M metagenome (GOLD analysis project Ga0208900, IMG submission 184763) | Saline lake microbial communities from Ace Lake, Antarctica - Antarctic Ace Lake Metagenome 02UKK (SPAdes) (version 2) | ecosystem: Environmental > Aquatic > Non-marine Saline and... | reverse complement strand
GTTCTCACCGTCGTAGTTGAGGATAACGTCATCTGATACATTGCTGTTGAGTTCACCATTTACGTATTCAGGATCGCTGGAAAAGTCTGCTGGATCCAGAACAAGCTGCTGGCTTTTGTATTCTGCCATTTCTGTTCCTGTTGAGCGTGTGGCTGGCATATGGTTGCCTGCTAACAGCGAGCTGTACATTACTGAAATGCTATATTCCAAATCAACTTGTCCAATATTGGTAATACTGAAATCTTTGGTGTCGGTTTGGTTGGCTTCCAACATGAAATCTATAGCTGTTGGTGCAACAACAATTTCGGGGTCTCCACCAGGAGCTGCTGTTTGGGTGAGCATGATGTCATCAAAATACGCCTTTGGTGTTCCATTCTCGGCCCATGCATAAAGGTTCATGGCACCAAGTTGATTGAGGGTCCCTGTTCCGAATGATCCTGAACTCCAAACCCAGCCAACTACCATTTCACCGTTAACATACATATCTGCCCAGTCGGCATTCATATCGATGCTTATTTTTACATCGTTCCATTCGTCGTAGTTGAAGTTGAATACACCTGCACCTGCTGCACCGGCATCAACGAGCCCAAGCCCACCTGCATCAAAATATGCCTGCATGCCCCATTGGCTGGTAGTACCTGCAAATTCTTGCAGAAGGTTGAAATATCCGAAGAATCCGTCAGCAATTAAAACTTTAAATTCAACGTCATAAGCACCTCCTACTTTGTTACCAAATAATAATACAGCATCGTTGGTTCCTTCGATAACTACAGAGTTACTTCCACTGGCTGCCCAATCTGAAGTGATGTATGGGTCTTCGGCGCTACCTGGTGAACTGCTCCATGTATCCCAGTAATCGTTACCTGCTGCTTGAGCTTCAAGTACCAGTTGTTCGCCTGAGGTGTAGGAGTCGAAGTCTTCATAGATTTCAGGACCAGAAGTTGGCTCTACAAAATCGATATCATCGAAATAAGCTTTTGGTGTTCCGTTCTCAGCCCATGCATAAAGGTTCATAGCACCAAGTTGGTTGAGGGTTCCGGTTCCGAATGATCCTAAACTCCATACCCATTCAACAATCAAATCATCTTCTACATACATCTGGGCAAAGTCGGTGTCGAGGTCAATCATTAGCTCAACATATGTCCACTCGTCATAGCTAAAAGTAAAAGTACCTGCTCCGGCTGCACCAGCGTCTACCAATCCAAGTCCGCCTGCATCAAAATAGGCCTGCATGCCCCACTGGCTGGTAGTACCAGCAAATTCTTGCAGAAGGTTGAAATATCCGAAGAATCCGTCAGGAATGTAAATATTAAAACTTACGGTATATTGACCTTCAGTTTTGTTACCGAAAAGCAATACGGCATCGTTAGTACCTTCAATTACCATTGAATTGTTGCCCATGTAAGCAACTTCGTCAGTTACCATTGGGTCTTCGGCACTGGCCGGGCTTCCGCTCCAGGTAGTCCAGTAGTCGCGGCCCATGTTGTTGGCTTGTTCGACGAGGAAATCGCCTGCGGTGTAATCTTCGAAAGTTTCCTGCAAAGTGGCTGGGGGTGGACCACTGCCGATAGTCACCTGTACTGGTCCGGCCATTGGGGAAGCACCATCATCATACATAGCACACACCTCATATGAATAGGTTCCAGCTGCCAGGTCCATATCCATATATTCTTCAGCAGTAATTTCTTCAGCAATTAAAATATCATTGCGATAGACATTGTAACCAATCAGGTCGTCGGTAGCAGGAGCATCCCAGGTCACATTAACATCATCATCATCAACTACAGCCAAAAGGTTTTGTGGTGGAGGTAGTGTTGATGGACAAGCTGCTTGCGAAATGCCCTGTCCTTCGAAAGCATTAGTAAAGGTTGCTGTACCCGGAACGGGCCAGATGTCCTGAACAACGATAGAATGGTCAGGTGCAATTAAAATGTAGGTAGGATAAGCACCAATACCGTATGTATTATTAACGGCGGTACCGCCTCCTTCAACTCCACTAACGCAGTTGAAGCCCAAGCCATGACTTTGGTAGTAATTTAAGCAGGTTGCATTGTTTTCGCCGGTATTTACACCAATAACATATAAATCAGCGGAATTGCATCCAAAAAGTTCGTAAGCCTCGTTCAAATAAGGAACGGTGCTTGTGCATGAGCCTCAACCGGTGTACCAGAAATCGATACAGACGTATTGACCTCCGTCTAAAATCTCAAACAAGTTGAACTCGTTACCGTAGATATCCGTCCCAGTAAAATCGACGGCTTCGGTAAGAGGTGTTTGAGAAAACGCAAATGCTGTAGCAAAAAACATTGCTACAATTAATGTAAGTTTCTTCATAGTAAATTTGTTTGGTTGATAATTATTTTACCCCACAAATGTACACCATGAAATATTAAATTCATAAATGTGGATATGATATTAGGTAAATTTTTATCAGTTCTAAATTGCAGTAATTCTAAAGTAAAGGAGATAATCACCCTGAGTTGGCCTCGTGTATAAATAGGAAACCCGAAGGCTCCCAATATTTCGTATTTAAATCAAGGATTATTGAATAACCAACTTGTGCGTAGATTCCCCGACAACGGAATTCACCTTTACAAAGTAGATCCCTTTTTGGAGATCTGAGGTATTTAGTTGAACAACCTTGCCGCTAACCTGCTGCTTTATAACAATCAAGCCAAGCCCGTTAGTCAAGCTAACCTTATTCAGCTCGAAGTTGGAACTGATATTAATCTTATCCTCAGCCGGATTTGGATACATCATTATGTAAGCTTTTTCATACTCCTCGTCAATAGAAGTTATAAGGCCAAGTGTGACGGGAACTTCACGCAATGGTGTATCAGGATCATTACTACTTATATTGATCGTTGCATAATAACATGTTGTATCCTTGTTAAAACCTTCGGTATTAACTGTTACATCCGCTACAACAGGTGAATAATATTGAACTGAACCTGATGTGGGCTCACAAGTAAGCCATTGTACAGTCTCTTTTAAATCTTGCTGGAAAACAATATCTATCCAAAAGTTGAGTGTACTAATTCCTACATTTGAAATTGCCATACCTGTAGTTTGCTGCTGGTTTGGTAACAATTCAAAATAAAATTGGCTAGGATTAATATGAATTTGAGGTGGAGGTGGTATAATAATAAAGTCCATGAATACTGGAATTTCTAGTAAGGGAATATTCGGATCATTACTTGCAATTAGAATTACTGCCTCATAGAACCACCAATTAGGTTGTTCTTCAGCAAATGCCGTAACATCAATTTCATCCATTTCTCCACTTGCAATTGAACCTGAAGTTGGATAAACTGACAACCATAACACTGGGCCTTCTGCAGTTCCCATTTCAACACCCCAGAGACAAACATTCTGAACAAGACCTCCAAGTGTCCATGTACCGGGAACGATGTTTTCGTGCATATACAAACCACCACCGATATCAGTCCCGGGAATTGGGAGGGTAAGAATGCTTAACATATCAAATTCATCAAGCAAAGTACCATTTGATACATCATACAGGTACAACATGTTCTGGCTGGTGCCAACTTTCTGGCTGTAGCCCCACAAGCCTGTACCCTCATCATTGTGCATAAAGGCAAAACCATAAAAGCTTTCGTCGCCATTAATATTGAAAGAATTCAGTGTAGATCCACTGCGATCCCACAGTGTTGGCGAATCAGACCAGTTATTCGACCAGAACCCGTCTTCAATCGGATCGTAGGCAATGGCACGTGTGGCTACAGGAGATGTGAATGTACTAATGAGGACCTTGTTGGTAAAGTCCATCTCGAAAATAGTTGTAGCGGCAGCACCACCATAGAAATACACCCCATCGTAAGCAAGGTCGCGAAGGGCTGCTGCACTTCCGCAAGCAAAAGTTTCAATATAGTTTCCGAATAGGTCGTACTTAACAAATTGGTTACCATTCCACAATGTGGTGTAAATATACGTGCCATCGGTCTCAATACCTGCTTCACCCGTTGCATCGGCGCAGGCATATTCAAATTGCAGATCGAAGGGATCATCACTGTATTGAACAGGGCCGGCATAACTCCCCGGTACAACTTCACAATTTGAAGCATCAAAGTTATCTGGACGTTCCTGGGGAAATGAATCTTTGTTAGCGGCGAATTCATAAACTATGCTTAAATAGTAATCAAGCGTTCCGCCACCCAAATTATGAATTTCCATCACCTGTGTTTCTTGCGTGCCCGGTTCCATCGCAAAATAGAATTCGTCAGGGTTAACAAATACCAAAGGAGGAGGGCCACTAGGAAACAATGTCACTGGCACATCAATTACAGGATTGTTGGGGTCGTTACTTGTGAAGACCAGTCCACCTGTGTAAATGCCAGGATATAAATTTTGTGAATTAAAGATAACCATAATATCTATCGATTCGTTTTGTTCCAGGCTACCACTTGTCATATCAATACTAAGCCATGGTTCACTACCGCCAACTTGTGCTGTAAAGTCGCACATGTTTCCATAAGCCAATATTTCGCAGGACTCGGTTACTGTAGCTTGCCAGTTGGTCCTAAATCTCATTACGTGTTGGCCATCGGTAGCACCGGCAGGAATGATTACTGCAAAGGTATAGTTGGTTCCTGTTGTTGCGCCGTAGGCATCGTTCAGGATCAACTCATTGTTGTCGCAGTATAGGTCATCGTTAAAGTCGATCCATACATCAAAGTAAGTATCGGCATAACCAACTTGAACGGTAAGGATATAAGTCATACCAGCTTCAAACCCGTGAACCATATCCCTAAAGTCATGGTACCAATCGTAAGGATCACCATTTGCACATTGGATAAGAGGAACATTGACGTTTGCGAAATCCCATGATACAAGGCCATCGCCAAATGAACAACCAGAAGTATAAAGATCGTCGATACACAAGCTGGGCTCAATGTTGGTAACAGTTTTGGTTTTGCAATCGTTTCCAGGATTTTCATCGCCGGAAAGCATTGTACAAGCTTCAAACATGAATTCATTGTAAGCATATAGGTTAGCGGTTACAGGAAGCGTGAATTCTGTATCTTTGCTGTAGGCTAAGGTTCCGGGAACCATTCCGCTCCAGCTTCCATTGTCCCATGTTACTTCAATGGGGATATCAGTCTGGCTGTTCAATCCGTTATTCTTCACCTTAACGGTGATAGGCTCGGCATTTGTTAACTCAACACCTGAGGTAGGCTCAACAATCGATATCATGCTAACATCATTATCCAGCGGAACCAAAAAGGATGTACCCATTTGAACACCCCAGAGGCAAATGTTCTGTACAATTCCACCCAGGGTCCAGTAACCTTGAACAATATCAGGATGCATGTACAAACCACCGCCAATATTAGTACCGGCAACCGGAAGGGTAAGAATTGTAAGCATGTCAAACTCACTCAAAATAGTACCTGAGGATACATCATACAGATAAAGCATATTTTGGCTGGTCCCGACTTCCTGGCTATAACCCCAAAGGCCAGTACCCTGGTCATTATCCATCCAGGCAAAGCCATAGAAACTTTCGTCACCGTCAATGGCAAATGAATTCAGTGTAGCACCACCGCGGTCAAACAATGTGGGTGAATCTGACCAGTTGTTGGCCCAGAATCCGTCTTCGCCATCATCATAAGCAATAGCACGGCAAGCTACAGGAGCTGCAATTGTACTAACCAATGTTTGTGCATCGAAGTCCATTTCGAATACGGTAGTTGCTGCTGCACCTCCGTAGAAATAGGTTCCATCATAGGCAAGGTCCCGAAGGGCGGCGGCAGTTCCACAGGAGAAAGTTTCAACATAGGTTCCATCCATTTCGTACTTCACAAAATCGGTCCCATTCCACAATGTGGTGTAAATGTAGTTTCCATCAGTTTCAATGCCGGCTTCACCGGTAGCCACTGCACAAGGATATTCAAATTGCAAATCAAAAGGATCGTCGGAATATTGAATTTCACCAGCCGTAGCCCCAGGGGCACGTTCTGAAATTATTGAATGACCCTCTTCGGCCTGACGTGCAGCAAATGCAGCTGCGTAAACCTCAGGATCAATTACCACATCCGGCCCCGGGTCGTTGGTGTAAACTTCAACATCAAATTCAAGCGTCTCTTCACCAATGTTGGTTACAGTAATTATCTGTGTAGTTATTTGTGGGGGATTATCATGCATTTCTTCCAACATTTCAGGATAAACAACAATGGTTGGTTCGGGTGGATAACCAGGGATCATTTGAACAGGAACAACAATAACAGGAGCTGTTGGTGAGTTGTTGGTGATGATCAGATCGGCATAATAAGAACCTACAGGTAAACTAGTAGCATTAAAACCAAGTGTGATTGTTTCGGTTCCATAAGGTGCTACCATTCCCATCATTGGGTCAACTAATAGCCACTGCGGGCCACCGCCACCAATTTGTGCTGTGAAGTCGCACATGTTTCCATAAGACAATGTTTCACATGATTCAGTTACAGGTGCTGTCCAGTTAGTCCTGTACCTCATCACGTGTTGTCCGTCAGCGGCACTGGCAGGAATCGTGATATCAAAAGTATAATTTGTAGTTGCAAGTGGCAATGAAGCGTCATTTAAGATCAACTCATTATCATCAAGGTAAAAGTCATCGTTGAAGTCAATCCAAACATCGAGGTAAGTATCAGTGTATCCAGCTTGTACTGTAAGTGTATAGGTATTACCAGCTTCAAATTCATGAATCAAATCTGTAAAGTCATGGTACCAATCGTTAGGATCCCCATTTCCACATTCGATAAGAGGAACATTGATTCCGGCAAGATCCCAGGTGATCAGGCCATCGCCATATAAACAACCTGTGGTGTACAGTCCGTAAAGGCACAGGCTGGGCTCAATGTTGTTAATAATTGCCACAGAACAGTTATTACTAACAATTTCATCGCCCACAAGTTGGGTACAAGCTTCAAAGTCATACTCGCCATAAGTTGAAAGGTCAGCAGTAACAGGAAGTGTAACTTCGGCATCAGCACCACTTGCCAACATTCCGGCAAATGTCCCACTGTAGCTTCCACCCTCCCAGCTTACTTCGTATGGAATATTGGATTGGCTGTTCAAGCCATAATTCTTGATTTTTATTGTAATCGGCTCGTTTGCAGTAAGGTCTTCACCAGAAACAGGGGCAAGGATTGATTGTACACCAACGTCGTTGATAGGCTGAGGGCCACCATCAATAAGATATCCTACAAGATTCCAGTTGTAGTCAAGGCCAAAGCCTAACATTGGCTCGAAGTTAACACCATCAAGTGAGATCATATCTCCAAATCCGGAAACAGCGGGGCCAGCATCGCATCCACAAGGATACGATGGCCCGGCAAGTGTTACTTCATATCCAACCCAAAGGTCATCACCTGAGATTGGAACAGGCGTATCGAGGTCATAGATTCCCCATGAAGCTTCAGACACAGTAATTGTTTGCTCGTGCAAAAGTGCGCCGGGAACGGTTGTAGTACCAGCATCATAGATCTTTAGCACACAATTATCAGGCACATCATTGATGTACAATTCAACCTGGTTAAGTTGCATTCCTGCATATGCCCCCATTGTTTCAGCCGGCCAGTAAGCAGCCGCCTGGAATGTACCACCAGACATACCAATACCATCATTATTAACACCATCGTCATACCTGATTATTTCATCATCAGTTTGATAAATAGATACACCTCCCGCGGGACTGTTTGCCAGGGTAAGCAAGTGGCCTTCACGCTTTCGCCTTTCAGCGAGAACGATGGCATATTCTTCGGGGTCAACTATTACATCGGGGCCGTCTGTTGAAGCATATTCAATGGAAATATCAAAGGTAAGGTCAGAATCACCCAAATTTGTAATATCCAATGTAGTTGTTGCCACCCCTCCAATTGGAACAGCTTGTGTAATCGAAGTTGGGTCAACAACGATTCCTGATGGCCCGGTAGGAATCTCAAGTTCAACTTCACCGGCACTTTCGGATTCGCCTTCATCATAAAGAGCTGTAACATCATAAAGATAGGTTCCGGGTTCTAATCCGGAATCGGTGTAATTCATGTCTGTTGTATTATCATAATATTGGCCATCTTTATATACATTAAAGCAGATAAAACCTTTTCCAGCATCCATCACCTTATTTGTGCCTGGCCTGAGTTTGCCCAATACAGGTTTACCCCCTTCATTAATAATTGGCAACTGCGTTATTGCAACGGGCTCAACAAAATTCACCCCATCATATGGGGATATAACATATGCCTTTAAGTTCCAGTTATGATCAAGGCCATATTCGGCTGACAAGGAAGCCCATGTTGTGCCATCAAATGAAATCAAATCGCCATATCCGGTAACTGCCGGCCCCGGATCAACACCAGCTGGATAATCACCGACAGGAATTTCAACCGAATAGCCCACCCATAGCTCGTCACTCGCATCTACCATATGAGGTGTATCAAGGGTAACTTCATTCCATTCGTCAAAGATTACACTGGCTAGGGCTTGTTCATAAATCAGGTTGGCACCGGTCCAAATCTTTAAGATAAAACTTGCAGTTCCGCTTCCCCCGTCGTTTCTTGGGAAGAAATTGATTTTGGTAAGCGCGTAACCATCGTAAGGTACAAGGTCAGCGGCATCCCATCGGATAGCCGCCAGGAATGATCCAGGCCCACCAATACCATCAGCGTTGGTTCCATCATCGTAACCCAGCCAAACACCCGGTGTTACTGATGGAGGATCCCAGGTAAGGTAGGCGTTGTCAGGCGGTATAAACTCACCCACAAGGTTAGATGGTGGAGAAAGCAGGCTATCTTTAACAAGTAGTTCAACAACTTGTTTTTCGGGTGAATCAATGATTCTGGTAAACGATGTTTGGGAAAATGTAAAAGTTGCAGCAAAGGACATTGCTACAATAAGTGTAAAGTTTTTCATAGCAAATTTGTTTGATTAATAAGCGGTTAAGCCTACAAATATACTAAAAAACTGTATTCAAAACAAGGAACTTATAAAACATATTAGTAAATATTGAATTGCTTTGTTACGAGAGATACTGTCCCGTTAGGGACAAAATATTTCTAAAAACACGAAACACACATATAACAAAGTCCCGTAGGGACGTGATACAAATAGGTTTATGGTAATTTGATTGTACTTTGGTTTGATGATGGATGTTGTTTTTAAAAGACATCCAATAATCATAGCGTCCCTAACGGGACTTAATTTCGTTTGTCATTGGTATTTGCTATAAATATCACGTCCCTACGGGACTCTGGAATGAAACAATTAATTGGTTTTTGTTTTTGCCTTAAGGGAATTAATGGAGACCTTCCAGGTTTTTGCTAATAAGACTTCATTGCTATTAAATACTGTCATGTTCCTAAAGGAGAAACCTGGAAGGTCTTTTTATTCATTTCCATTTCAATGCTTTACAAATAGTTGTTATTAGTAGTAACGAAGCGAGATATCTATTTTTTCTTAGCAATACCAGAACTTTATAGACAGGCATTACTCCGCGTTGGCCGGGAAAGTAATGGCCCCATCAGCGTTAAGTAGGATATAATAAGCTTTGCCAGGTTCGAGATTGCCAAGAGTATTGATATCCAAATCGGGCCAATACACACCCTTACCGGCGACATCCTTTACCAATTCCAGATCAAGTGTTCCCAAAATTGAAGCCGCATCCAAAGGATAGTCGCATATAATGGGGATTAAATTCCAACCGGCTGACAGCATGATGGTCTTATTGGCCTCCTGTTCACCAATAATATGCAAAGTAGCTGGTGCATCCATCTTTACCTTGTATGCCGATTGACTGTTCCAATCACCGATTGTATTCACAAGTCCGGTTGGAAAAAAAATACCGGTGCTTGTTTCCGCAATAACTAGACTTCCTGATAAGAGATCAAACACATCAATAATACTATTGTGTGCCGGCATGATATAACTCGACAGGCTATTCCAACCCTCCAGCAAGTTGATGGAATGTGTTGGATAGGAAACCTGTGAAATCGCAACAGTTTCGGAGCGCGAACCATCAATTGTGGAAATTGAAATTTTTCCACTCCTTACAAATCCAGTTGCATTTTCATCATAATTTACCTTCAGGATTTTATTACCAACCCCATTAGTGATGGCAACATCCAACCAAGTAATATTTTCTGCAACTGTCCAATCCGCGTTTGAAAGAATACTAAAGGTTGTAATACCCATTGATGCCGAAACATTTCTGATAGAAGGGGTAACACTGAGTTCAGGGGAACACTGATCGAAATACTGATCGAAACAAGTTGGTGTGGGTGGCCAGCAAACATTAAAATATACTGTCCTGTTGGGGCAAATCACGAGATATGTTGGGTAGCCATAAAATGGCTGCCCTTCGATAACAATATCTATGGCATCACCTGCTCCTCCCTCATATCCTGCACAAGGATTGGTAACACCATAATTACTTTTATAGGCATTAATCTGGTCATCACTGTCATATGGTGTTAAACCCCAAAATAAGATCCCTTCCTGCCCGGAGCCGTTATTGACATATGCTTCTTCTAAAACTGAAGCATATGCCTGACAACTACCTCAGGTAGTAAAGAACAGGTCGATTAAAACCGTGTTCCCCGCATCAAGCTCATCATAAAGATTATGGGTAAAACCATCAGAATCAACAATGGTAAAGTCTCCAATATCATCTATAACCTTTATCATACCTGAAGTTATAGGCTCGCGTGGGGAACATTTGCCATCTTCAGTCATTTGTTGTGTATAAGCTGCAAACGAAAATATAAACAGCGTAAAAAAGAATAGTGTTCTTTTCATGAGTGTAGTGAGTTAAAAAAAATGGATATTTCCTCCGATAAAATCTTTAGCAGATTGAACGATCTTCAGCTATTTCTTTTCAGGAAATAAGTTTATCGGCAGCTACCTTCTAATTGTCAGTTTCCGGCTAAAAGTTTGCCGATCATCCTGCACCGAAAGCAAGTACATTCCATCAGGTAGGTCGCCAACATAAAGTATTGTATTGCTTTGCCCTGATGCCTGAAGTTGGTTTGTATAGACTACAGAGCCAAGTAAATTTATGATTTCAATTTTCGCGCTTCCTTCAAAGTTCAATTGAAGATTAGCGTAATTACTTGCCGGATTGGGAAAGATTTCGATTAGCCCTTCATCCGAAACCTCATCGCCAATAGCCGATGGCATGCAGTTCATAATAATTGGATCGAAACATTCAACCGAAGGTGGGAAGCAAACATTGAAGTGCAATTTTTTATCAGGACATACTACACAATAGGTAGGATAGCCGAAAAACTGCTGCCCGTCGATGATCTGTTGAATGGCATCCGGAGCCCCTCCCTCAGTTCCTGCACATGGATTGGTTAATCCATATTGTGCTTTGAAGGTAGTAATTTGGTTGTTATTATCGTACGGAGAAAGCCCCCACATCAGGACATCTTCTTCGCCCTCACCCCACTTGACATACACATCTTCTAAAATTGAAGCGTATGCCTGGCAAGTACTTCAAGTGGAAAAAAACAAGTCGAGAATGATCGTTTTCCCGGCTTCGAGGTTTTCATATAAGTTCAGGGTGTTTCCATCGGAATCGATAACAGTAAAATCCTCCATTTCATCAATTCCGGTAACAATTGTAGTTTGTCCGTAGTAATTGCTTTCGGGCCGTTCGCCCTTATTTACCTGGGCAAAAGATATTGCCGCAAAGGTAAAAGCAATGCAAAATGTAATTAGTTTTTTCATGCTAAATATTGTTTAGTCTTATTGTCGAAATATTAACACCAAACTTACAAGGTTGTCGCAATGGGAGTTCATCTTTTTAGGAATTTTAACTTTTGGCAGGGATCTGGGGGCAAATACAAGAAGTTAGGGAAGTTAATTGCAAAGCATTATTTTTGTCCAAATTTAAGTGAATTGATATGAAAAAAACTATTTTTTTCCTTTTTGCAACATTGCTTGGTCATATGTTGTTTTCTCAAGCCCCACAGGGCTTTAGCTATCAGACTATTGTCAGGGATGGCGATGGGATTGTATTAGTAAACCAAGCTGTAAACTTTAGAATGAGTATTATTAAATCATCTCCACAAGGTGAGGAAGTTTATTCTGAATCCCATATAGTTATCACCAATGATTATGGATTATCAAACCTGGAAATAGGTAATGGAAGCCCGATCAACAGTAATTTTGAAACGATAGACTGGGCTGATGGCCCTTACTATTTAAAAACTGAACTAAATACAAATGTTTTTGGAAGTTATGAATTATTGGGTATCACTCAATTGTTGAGTGTTCCATTTGCAAAATACGCTGAAAAATCAGGATTGCGAAACCTCCCGGTTTATTCACAGGCACAAATCGATACTTTGGATGCAATTGCAGGAAGTACAGTATTAAATTCCACTACCGATTGCATCAATTATTTTACAGGCGTCAAATGGATGGAAATGTGTGGAAATTGCAGCCCACAGCCTACCTTGCCCCTTGCCGGGCCTGATCAGGTGATTATTGGTATTGCGACAACCCTTGAAGGAAATACACCTCAATTTGGGACCGGAATGTGGGAGATCATTTCCGGAACCGGTGGCCAGGTAGTTAACCTGGAAGATCCGTTTTCGACCTTTTCCGGCATCCAGGGAAACAGTTATCAACTCTCATGGTCAATATCGAATGAATGTGGTTTCAACACTGATGAAGTGATCATTAGTTTTGCGAATGAGCCACCACCGCCGGTAGATGGGATGCTATTTGCACCCTATGTAGATTGCCTGCTTTGGCCAAATTTTGATATTTCCAATTACGACAGCACCGGAATATGCCTATACACTTGTGCATTCATTGTTGACAATCAGTTTGAAACCGGAGCCAATCCATGCTGGGGAGGTTACCAGACACTTGGAATGGATTATTACCAGGATAAAATAACTTCGCTGCGCAACAAAGGCGGTGATATCATTATGGCCTTTGGGGGCTCCACCGGCATAGAATTGGCCTATGCTGCTGATGATGAATTTGAAGCCAGGGATGCATATAAAACTGTGATCGATGCCTATGATCTTACTAGCATCGATTTTGATATTGAAGGATTTTTAATTGCTGAACCTGTTTCACGCGAAAGACGTTCGAAGGCAATGAAGTTACTTCAAAACGAATACCCTAACCTGCAGATCAGCTTGACCCTTCCGGTAATGCCAACAGGCTTGACCAATGATGGCATAAACACTGTACAAAGCGCATTTGCCAATAACGTGGATATACATTGTGTTAATATAATGGCAATGGATTATGGCCCATCGGGCATTGATATGGGCGATGCTGCAATTTCGGCGGGCAACGCACTTTTCGGTCAGCTCAAAACACTCTATCAAAATGCTGGGGCCAATTTGCCCGATTCAATGATATGGAAAAAGATTGGCGTCACTCCCATGATTGGGGAAAATGATGTGCCGGGAGAAATATTTTATCTGGATGATGCTATAGATTTGGTAAATTGGGCATCAGAAAAGAAAATTGGAATGCTATCGATGTGGTCTGCAAACCGCGATCGTGCGTGTGATAATCCCAACGACCCCCTGTATTCGTGCAGCCGGATACCGCAGGATTTGTTCGAGTTTACAGGAATATTTAAAGCTATAGCAGTTAACCCCTGTGACCAAATAAAAAAGTAACTAATACAAAGTTTGATGAAGAAGATATTCAACACTTTTTTCGTAATTTCCATACTATTTGTTTTGGTATCGTGCAATCAGCAGCCCCCTGAACTTAGAAAATTCCAGTTTGGTGGAGAGGCACAGGGCACTTACTATACAGTTACTTATTTTGCTTCAAAAGCTTTAGTTAGTCAAAGTCAAATCGATTCACTGCTAGATGACTTTGATAGGTCGGCATCCATTTGGGTGGAAGAATCCATCATATCAAGGATAAACAACAATGATCCGCAGGTTATCCCCGATCAGCATTTCGTTGATGTATTCCTTCAGGCAAAAAGAGTTTCGGAAACTACACAAGGAGCTTTTGATATCACAATCGGCCCTTTGGTAAATGCATGGGGTTTTGGGTTTAAAAATAAAATTGATGTTGATCAGTATGTTGTGGATAGTTTACTTCCATTGGTGAACTTTAATGCAGTAAGCCTGGTAAATGGAGAGATCCTTAAAAATAATCCTGACATCCATATCGACTATAATGCCATTGCACAAGGATATTCAGTTGATCTGACGGGTGGCTTCCTGCATCAAAATGGAATTGACAATTACCTGGTGGACATTGGAGGGGAAGTACTGGCACGGGGCAACAAACCCGATGGAAAACTTTGGGTTGTAGGAATTGAGAACCCAAGTGAGGAGATGAATTCCGAAAGGACACTAAAGGCTACTTTGGAAATCAAAAACAAGGCAATTGCCACATCGGGTAACTACAGGAAGTATTACGAAGTTAATGGGATACGCTATTCACATACCATCGATCCGAAAACCGGTTATCCTGTAAAACACTCCATGTTGTCGGCTACAGTAATGGCCGACAGTGCATCCATAGCCGATGCCTACGCTACTGCTTTTATGGTAATGGGATTGGATAAGGCTAAAAGCTTTCTTGACGGGCATCCTGAAATGGAAGCCTATTTTATTTACTCAGGGAAAAATGGCAAACTTGAAACCTTTGCCACCAAAGGGATGCAATCAATGATTACTGAGCAGTAATCTCTTCAAATTCTACTTCATGTTTGTGTGCCCCAGATTTATTTTCACAAACTTCGCTGCTACTTTTCCCACAGGTACAACCTATTCTTTGACCAGTATCAGGATCGACACTACTGCACGATTTCTTGAATTCCCCACCTTTTTTAACAAACATTTTTATGGCAATCAGGCCAATGGCCAATCCAACGACAACGATTGTAACAATAAGTAGCTTTAGCATTTTCTATTCTTTTAAAACATCAACAACAGTAGCAGAAATTTGTTTTGAAAAACGTGTGCAAAAGTAAACTATTTCAAACTGTTTCGCATAAATTCAGAACAAATAATTCCTGTCGCCACAGCTGCGTTTAAAGATTCTACATCAGGGCCAATTGCCGGAATCATTATTCGCTGCGTAAGTAATTTTTGGCTTGTCTCCCGAATTCCATGCGATTCACTGCCAATAATTATCATTGCCTGATCTGGTAATTGCATATTGAAGATATTTTCACCGTCGAGAGTAGTTCCAATTACGGGAATATTTTTTCCAAATTTTGCAATTATCTGCTCTAAATCATTATAAAAGACCTTTACCCTGAAGAGTGAGCCCATGGAGGCCTGTACGGCTTTTGGATTATACAATTCAACGCAATCAGCAGAACACAGAAGGTTCCGAATCCCAAACCAATCGGCAGTCCTTATGATAGTCCCAAGGTTACCCGGATCGGAAATACCATCTAATACCAACAATAGTTTGTTAAAATCTTTTTCAGAAATCTTTCGATCTGGGATTTTAACCGTTGCCAAAACCTTGTTTGCGGTTTTTAGTCCGCTTAAACGACTGATCTCCTTGTCGCTAACCTCAACGATTTTTTGTTGCAATACGGAAACTTTCTTCTTGTTCTCATCAAGCCAAGCAGTGGTAGCAAATACTTCAACAGGCACAAATTCACTATCGAAAAGTTCATCCATCATTTTTGGGCCCTCCACTACAAACAGCTGATGGATTTTCCTAAATTTTTGAACCCCAAGTGATTTAACAAATTTTAACTTTGATGTAGATATCATTTTAATTCACCATTTTCCATTCACAACAACAGCACACTTCCAAAAAAAAAACTGCAAATTCAATGAACCTACAAAAGTGAAGGCCCTTAAACTGAGGAACAATTGTTGTGGAATTGTTTTTTACAAAGGTAATAAGAGGACTTAACAAGCACTACTTTTTCATCTATTTCTACTAAAAAAAAACAAAATCATGAACGCTAACAAGAATCTGGAAACCTTATTATATGTAGCACTCGGATTATCATTAATCATTGTTTTGACAAAACTCCCCTATTTCTATTTAGCACTTCCAACTATAATAATTTTACTAAGCCTGGCATCTGACAAAATCACCAATGGATTTGTTATCATCATGAAGGCTTTTATTAACTTCATCTTTCAAATATTTGTCAAAATCTTCATAGCAATTTTCTTTCTCATTATTCTCCTCCCCATTGTATTTATCCAGGGACTGGTTCATAAAGCCAAACCCCAAAGCACAAAAGACATTCGGATTGCATAAACCCTACTTAGAAGCTTTCTAAAAACAAAATTTGGACAGCTCCTTAGGTAATTTCACGTAATTATTTTTTCTGGTGGTTTTCTGCTATTGATATTATCTTCTAGGGCATTAATATTGCCGTGATGAATGATACCATTAGATATGTGAAGGACATCCGGATTGTAAAAGACGACAATGATCCGGATTTGATGGCGATAAAAGCTAAGGGGATTGCCGAGTTAAAAAAGTTGATTGCACCAGTATTAGTGCCAAAAAAATACGATAAGATACCGAAGGACGGCATCTATGAACTTGATTTTATTTTGGATGATTCCAATGAGGAGATAGAAAATATTGAACTGGAAGTGGAAGTTGTTTTCAGGTTAAAAAGCATGCCTGATTGGGTGAAAGGAGTTAAAATAAATGCCGCCGAAAATTCGGATATCGAATTGATATAATTGAAAGCAAGAAAGTTAAAAGATACTAATACAAATAAAAAATTTGCTTACACATTGAAATTGTAGTAATTTAGTTGAAAAATATTTTCCCCATATTACTTAACCATTAAAAATAAATGTGATGAGTACCGATTACAAACCGGATCAAAAACTAAGCTTTCTCTTCAAAAAGAATAAAAAAGCACTTTATATCAAATCGAGATTAACGGTTGATGTGAACTCAAATGAATCAATTGATTTAACAAATGACCCAAAAATGGCAAAAGAAACCACCATCGAATTAAAAACCGTTTCATCGCAATCATCCAAATCCAAACATTGCAAAAAAGAAATCCTTATACCTGTTTTGGAAAATCTTGACAATGTTGAAACCGAAGCACAAATCAGGGATAAAATCGCTGAAGATTTGTCAGCAAAAAAAATAAGTAAGTACAAGGTAAAAACAAAGGTCATTAAAAACGGCGAAGATGTTGGAGGACAAAAAACAACAACTATTTCCGGAGATGCTATTATCAAAATTGAATAAGCAATACCTTTTGTTCCAGCTATTAGCTTTACACTTTAAAATCCAATTAACCTAGTAATAACAATTAATACCAGTAAATTATGAAGCCACCTTATGATCCCGAACAAAATTTAACTTTCCTTTATGACCAAACCAACGGGAAAGTTTTTGTATTAGACGATGTTAAAGTTGATCTTAATGCCACGGAATCGTTAAAAAGGTTAAATGACCCAAGCCTTATCTCGGAGGGAGACCCGGCACTGGGGCATTCGACAAAAATAGATTATGAGATAATTACCCTAGATGTGCCACCCACATTTGAAGAAACTGTAGAGATCCCCTTACTAATAAACGTTAAGGAACAAACCCCTAATTTAATAGATAAAATCAGGGTACATATCCTAAACGATTTGATTTTTAAGAAAACCGAATCTTATGAAATCACTTCAAAAATAAAACAACCAATCGGAACCCTTAAAGGTCAAGACACCAAAACAATAGCCGGAGATGCAATCATCAAAATAAAACCGACAAGGGCATCCGCCATTGAGGAATCTTCTGGTGTCCCACTATAGGAATCACTCACGAACATATTAAAAAATGACCTGATGCTAAAGTAAAAATCCCTTGCAATGAGAACAAAACAAAAAACCAGATCGAACAAACATTTGGTTGGCCTTTTATTGAAATGCTTTATATTTAGTCTTCTTTGCTTAGGCTTCGGGTTAAACCCTAATATGTCATATTCGCAAACCTCAGAAATTGACAGCTTACAAAGTCTTATCCAAAAGCTGCCTGACGGACAAGAAAAAGCTGACAATCTACTGTTATTGGCCAAAAACCTGGCCTATGAAGATAACTATGATGAAGCAATATTGGTTATCAACCAAACTAAACAATTGATCCGCAATCTTGAATATCCTGAGGGTATAGTTGAATTAGCATACACTAAGGGTTATTTGTATTACAATGCAAATAATATTGATTCGGCCTTCATCTACCACAGAAAGTACATTGAACTTTGCGACTCACTTTATGGGGATACAGATGCCGGTATCAAAGCCTATTCATCTTTTGGGCACTTATTACAAATTAAGGGGCAATATGATTCTGCGATTGATTACTACAGAAAAAGCATGCAACACAACAAGGCTAAAGCCGACTCACAAAAGTTAATTGCTGTTTACAATTTAATGGGCGTAGCCTTTAACTACAAATCGGCTTATGACTCCGCAGTAGCCTACTACTATCAGGCTCTTGAATTATGTAAACCAGAGGGTTTTGAACTTTACCGGGGTTATATGCTCGTCAACATCGGGAAAGCACACTTTTACCGAAACGACTTCCCAAAAGCCAAAGAATACCTTTTGGGCAGCCTTGAATTCAACGTAAAATACAATAATCAATCGAACCTTGCACTTGCTTATACCCTTTTGGGAAACATGGCCAATGAAGAAATGGAACTGAACCTGGCCCTGCAGTATTACCAACAAGCTGAACAGATTTGCAGAGAAATTGATGATGTTGGAGGAATTAACGATATGTATTTAAACTATGGCGAAGTTTACCACAAACAGGGCAAGTATCAACTTGCACTAAATAACTACAACAAAGCTCTTGAATACTACATAAGCGTAGAACATTACAATGGAATTATTAGTGCAAACATAAATAAGGCAGCAACTTTTGCTACACTCAAAAGATTTGATGAAGCTGAAGCACTTGACAAAACCTGCATTGCGCTAACCATGAAAGCAAACGATATACGCAACCGAAAAATGGTGTACGAAAACCTGGCAGATTTAATGATAAAAAAGGGCGATTATAAAAGGGCCTTCAGTTACCAAAGTAAATATATGACCCTGAAAGATAGCATTTTCACCCTTGACAAAGAGAAAGCGATAAATGAGTCGGAGGAACGCTACAAAAAGGAATTGGCCCTGGCAAATTATTTGTCCGAACAAAACAAAAACCTAAAACTGGCAAAAGAAAAAGCGCAAAGTGACAATGCAAAAAATATTTTCCTGTTTAGTGGCATTGGTTCCATTATAGTCCTGTTGCTCGTTTTTGCTTACCACAAAAACGCACACCGCAAAAACAAGATTATTGCCGAACAAAAGATTAAACAACTGGAAGAAGAGAAAAAACTGCTTGCTGCCAGGTCGATTGTTGTTGGGCAAGAACAGGAGCGCAAACGGATTGCCAAGGAGTTGCATGATGGACTTGGGATACTGCTATCAACTGCCAAAATGCAATTCACTACCATCAAAGACAAAAGCCCGGAAAACAAACCATTGATCGATAAAGCCCGCAAATTGCTGGAACAGGCTGCCGGGGACGTTCGTAAGATTTCGCACAACATGATGCCGGGATTGCTTACGAGGTACGGTTTTTACGAAGCTGTTGAAGATCTCTTTGAACAACTTAACGATATGCATGGATTAACGGCAAAAACAGCGATAGCCGGTGAACAGGACAGGCTGCCCGAAAACACTGAAATTATGCTCTACAGGATAGTTCAGGAAATGGCCAACAATACCCTGAAACATGCCGGGGCATCAGAGGTAATTATTGATATTGTAAAATTACCAATGCAACTAAGCATCGATTATTCCGACAATGGAGTGGGTTTTGACGTTGAACAAACGCTTTCAAAAAAATCCATTGGCCTGACAAGCATACGTTCGCGGGTTGATTTCCTGAGTGGATACATGGATATTCAATCAAAACCCGGCGAAGGCATCAACTATCATATTACAATTCCAATTGAAGAGCGTAGGAGGAAGAAGGTATAAGGTATAAGGTATAAGGTATTGGGTATAGGGGGTATAGGGGGTATAGGGGGTATAGGGGGAATAAGGTATATGGAGAGTTTGGATAATTCGAAGTTTTAAGACAAGGTATTACAGTTCTTTTTTAGGATAATATTATGATAAAACGATTTATGACTAAAATAAACTTCGAATGGATAGCAGAGAAGTAGCAAGAACGGTGAAAGATTGAAGGATGCCAATGGATAGGATCTATCGACATTAAAGCCCCGTACAGTCTGAATTTCCCCATACGAACGGGGCAGGCGCTGCGCTCAACATTTTATCATTTAAGCATTGTCGCATTTTTTCTTTGTTGCATTATAAAAACAAAAAACATGATCAACATTCTCATTGCCGATGACCACCAATTATTAATTGATGGCATCAAAACAACACTTACCGATGTAGAGGATTTTAACTTTGTGGCCGAAGCACAGGATGGTTTCCAGGTTATAAGAAGGTTGGAAGAAGGCATGTCGGTTGACGTTATCCTTATGGATATCAATATGCCAAAACTGGATGGACTGGACTGCACACGCAAGGTAAGCAAACAATATCCTGACATCAAAATCCTGGCACTCTCGCAATACGACGAAAAACGATTTGTGAAGCGAATGATCAAAAATGGCTCTTCGGGTTATTTGCTGAAAGATTCAGATAAGGATGTACTGGAAGAAGCCATCAGGAAAGTACATAGTGGTGAGAAATATTTCTGCGAAAGGCTATCGATGAGTTTGGTCAACCAGGAGTTGAAAATCGAAGACACCAAATCACTTTTCCCAAAACTCACGGCACGGGAAAAAGAAGTTGTAAGCTTGATATGCAAAGAGCATTCAAGCCAGGAAATTGCCGATAAGCTGTTCATCAGTTTCCATACTGTAGAAAGCCACCGGGCCAACCTGATGTACAAAGCTGGTGTAAAAAATACTGCAGGGCTTGTAAGATGGGCCGTGGAGAATGACTTTGTAGATTAGTTCCTTGAGTAGTTTCTCACATATTTAAATTTTTTATATCTTTGAAAGAAAAAAGTATGAAAAACTTCCTAATCACCTCCATCATCGCCATCTTACTCATATTTATCCCATTTTTTGGCTTCTCACAATGGGCATATCATCACTACTTTCAGATAGATCTTATTGCGCCAGATTGCAGCGGAACATTCAAGGATGCCGTGTTTATCTCTGCGGATACCGGTTTCTATTGCTATTCACAATATTGTTCGCCCTCTTTAACGGAATCGATGCTAAAACGAACAGTAGATAATTGCTCATCTTGGCAAATTGCCAAATCTGAATCTGGAATGGGATGTTCTGCTCGCGCCGTGAAGTTTTTCCCTCCCTACGTTTATTACCTCCGTAATTGGCAGGGATTCCTTATCATCATGTACAGCTATATGGGTTCAGGCTGGATTCAACTTCCATGGACGCCTGGTGTTTTTTATAGAGATTTCTACGCAAATTCACCCTCAGATTATAAAGTAATTTATTCGAATGGAAACTTTGCACATTATTTAAATGACACCATTGTACTCTTACAACCCTTTCCCGATTATACCGTACAAAAAATGCACTTTCCGATTGACACGGTTGGTTTTTTTATTGCTAAACCTCTTTCAGGCAGCAACAATTCCCTTATCGTTAAATACACCCCAACAAGTGGATTTAATATTGTTTACGAGAATAGTTCGGAAAATTTCAAAGCATTAGATTTCTCAGATAATCTAACTGCTTACATCTGCAGCAACAATGGGAAAATAGTCTATTCAAATGACCTTGGGCAAAGCTGGCACACAATATTTACAGGAGCTTCGTCACAACTTATGTCAATTGATTTCGTAAGTGATTCAATCGGCTATACAGTTGGCACTGGAGGGACAATTTTAAGGACCCAGGATAAAGGTGAGACATGGGTATTACAGGAAACACCCTACAGCGGAACTTTCGACAAGGTATTTTTTACAGACCAGGAAACAGGATTTATTTTACGAGGGAAGATTTTGTTTAAAACATTGAATGGAGGGTTAACATGGATTAAAAATGAATCGATGTCGAACAATCAACTCCTGGCATATCCTAACCCAGGTTCTGGTGATATAAAGATACTGCTTCCGGAAGGATTTGATCTTTCCTCCCAATACCAACTTACTATTTCTGATGCATCAGGGAAAGTAATTTTTAGTCAGTATAATGAAATGATTGATAATCCATTCAGACTTCAATCTGATATACCACCGGGATGGTATATTGTTTCGCTTACTTCTGACCAAAAACATTTTAACACAAAATTGGTGATTAAATAGACCAATTATTAAACATACGCAATAATAAAAACCGGGAGCATATAAATCCTCCCGGTTTATTAAACAAACATTTCTTCCATAAGCCTAAAAACTGTTTACTAAACCACCAGTCTTTCCCTCAGTCA
>Ga0208900_1000588_pt1 | contig 22433 bp, 19 predicted proteins | sample AntAceMetag02UKK_FD_184763 | JGI IMG/M metagenome (GOLD analysis project Ga0208900, IMG submission 184763) | Saline lake microbial communities from Ace Lake, Antarctica - Antarctic Ace Lake Metagenome 02UKK (SPAdes) (version 2) | ecosystem: Environmental > Aquatic > Non-marine Saline and... | reverse complement strand
GCATCGCTGCCCAAGGATTCAATATCTCCCCCCACATAAATTTCACCACCAGCCATGTTTTCCCCCACCTTTTCGCCGGAGTTGCCAAGGATGATCATGCGGCCGCCATACATCATGTAGCCCGCCATGAAACTCGAATTTCCACCGCAGCACAGGGTGCCTTTTTTCATCACCTGGCCTGCCCGGGAGCCCATATTACCCCGGACGACAATCTCTCCGCCCCGGAGGGCTTCTCCGGCAATGGCACCGGCATTGCCTCCCACGACAATGGAACCGGACAGCATATTGTCTCCCACACCCCAGCTCACATTGTTTTTAACTTCAATTTTAGGGCCGTCGCTGAGTCCACCACAGAAATAACCGGCAGAGCCTTTTATAGAGACGTTCACCGGATGGGTCAATCCCACGGCAATGTAGTGTTTTGCATCGGGGTTGAGAATGTCCACATCCTGATGGGTGGAGCCATATCCCCTTATAACTTCATTGGCCGTGCGAATGGGTATGCTGGATAAATCAATGGTTGCCATGATACTTTTCCTTCATGGTATCTGAGATTTGAGTATGTCAATTTAGTTGTCTCTTGTCCATAACCCGTAGGTGAATGGGGCAGGTTCACTGGTTTCCAGGGCCTGGCCCGGAAAGAGACGATTGAGGCCCACCTCTTCGGAGGAAATGGCAATCATTTCATCGTTTTCGTACTTCACCATGGGTTTGGCCGCCAGTTTGTCTTTGGCATATCCAATGGCATCCTTTGTGGCCACCAGATAGGAAAATGTGCCGTCAAGATCATCCAGGGAGGCTTTTAGCGCCTCTTTAAGGCTTGCCTTCTGGCTCATCTGATAGGCCAGATACACGGCGATGAGCTCCGTGTCATTTTCCGTTTGAAAGGCCATTCCCTTTCGTTCCAGCCGTCGACGCATGATCCAGTAGTTGGTGATTTGTCCGTTGTGCACTGTGGCAATGTTTTCAAAACCGCAGGCCCAGAAAGGGTGGGCTGTGTCAGGATGAACACCGGATTCCGTGGCCAGACGGATGTGGGCAATGCCGTGGCTGCCGTTAAAACTTGAGACATCATATTTTTTATCAAGATCCCGGGGAACCCCCACGTCCTTTACAATATCCAGTCGGGAGCCCATGGAAATGGGGGTTAATTTTTTTTCAATACTTCGGGTTAAAGTCAGAATATCTCCGTCATAGGCGGCATGGATGGCAAAGGAGCATCCCTCAACCCACTCTTTAACAATGGTGACGTCAAGGGCTTCAAGCTCTTGGCGAATGGTTTTGATTTGATAGGCAGTGGAGTCGTTTTCACTTGTCCCTTCCAGGCCCTCATCTTTTCCCATGGCATGGGCTGTTCCCGGTGACTCCGGCAGGAGAAATCGCATGCGATAGAGGTCTTTCAAAGGGTCGCGATAAAGGGCCCAGCCTGCAGAATCCGGCCCTCGGTGCAGGGTGGCATCCAGAATCTCTGTCAAGGCCTGTCCAGTGGTCATGGCGAAATTTCTTTTTACATTATGTTTGAATAATAGGCCTGCGATGGCGCACATATCTTTTTCCTTTAACGCTTGCAATTTTTAGGTTGAGTAGTTGCAGGTCGCCCGATGGTCTCAATGGGAGGGAACTCGGTCTGTTTTGATGGTTTGCGGAGAGGACGATGATGCCCATGGCGGGTCTGTTTTTATTTAAACCCTGGATCTTTGCCATGGGCATCACCATCACTTTTTACTCGGATGATTAGGCGTGGTTATCTATGGGAAATCCGCAGTAAGCTTCATTACCGTGTTCGGTGATATCAAGTCCAGTGACTTCCTCTTCCTGGCTGGCTCTGAGACCAATGGTGTGTTTGATGGCAAGAAAGAGGACAAAACCGGTGCCAAAGGCCCAGACAAATGCCATGCCGATGCCGATGAGCTGGGCCATGAGAACCGTGGTGCTGAAACTTTCCACGCCAAAGAAGGCATAGGCAAGGGTTCCCCAGGCACCACATACGCCATGGACACTGATACAACCAACAGGATCATCAATCTTTAATACCCGCTCGATGAAAAGGACGCTGTAGACCACCAGAACGCCAGCCACACCGCCGATGATCATGGAATCCCAGACACCCACCACATCAACGGCGGTGCAAATGGCCACCATACCAGCCAGAAATCCATTGACGGTCATGCCCACATCGGGTTTCTTAAAGATCATCCACACCGCTGCCATGGCAGCAATACCGCCGGAGGCACCTGCAATGTTAGTCATCACGGCAATGCGGGCAAGGTTGCCATCAAAGGTGGTGGTACTTCCCGGGTTGAATCCAAACCATCCAAGCCATAAGAGGAATCCGCCGATGACGGCAAAGGGGAGGTTATGTCCGGGGATGGCCCGGGGTTTACCATTGGCATCAAATTTTCCAATTCTGGGACCAATGACAATGGCACCGGCCAGGGCCAGCCATCCGCCAATGGAGTGCACCACGGTGGAACCGGCAAAATCATAAAATCCAACGCCCAGGACGCTTTCTAACCAGCCGTCCCCGTCCAGAAGACTGCCCCAGGCCCATCCGCCAAAGGTGGGATAGATAAAGGCACAGATGACAACGCTGTAGACCAGATAACTGGTGAATTTGGTTCGCTCGGCAACGCCACCGGAGACAATGGTGGCAGTGGTGGCGGCAAATACACACTGGAACAGCCAGAAGGCAAATCCCCACTCGGTGGCACCGGTGTTGCCAAGGAAAAACAGAGATTCATCAGGCCCTGCAAACATGATGTGAAACCCCACGGCCAGAAAGGCAATGGTACCCATGCAAAAATCCATGATGTTTTTCATCATAATATTCACGGCATTCTTGGCCCGGGTGAATCCAGATTCCACCATGGCAAAACCTGCCTGCATTAAAAAGACGAGAAAGGCCGCCATGCAGGTCCAGAGCACATCACCGCGGTACTGGAAAATTTCCATGTCTGTGAGGTAACGTACAATGGAGGTTTTGACAGGGGCACCGTTAATGGTCACTTCCACCTCCTCTTCAATGGGGGTGGTCTCATCCCGGTAGGCACCGGATATGGGGAGCTCTTTACGGATCTCTTCCTGGGTTTTTCCCTGGAACAGGGAGGCCGGGTAGGTGGATACAGCTTTGTTCAGGGTGGCACTGTCATCGGCAACGGCCATGGACACAGATGAGACAGACCATAGGATACACAAATAAAAACTCATAAAGAAAAAAAGCGTCTTAATGCTTGGGGTTGGGGGAAAGTGGGCCTTGGTTTTCATGTTCCGATTCTCCTTGATTAAACTGTTGTGCAATGGATTTTTTTTATGTTTAAAACAGTATTTAGATTCTTATCTTTTATTTCCGTGTTACTTAGGCAAGATCATGAGCGCATCTTTTGGATTCTGACTTGTCCGGGTTCTGTGTTAGATCTTGGGATCTGGCGGTACTGTTTGGATTATCTTTTTGATGTCGTCAGGGCCGTTCAAAAGCCCATGGACTATGACCGGTTCACAAAAAGTCAGATGGCAGAATTCCCCTTTTCACCGGTTCTGATGCGGATGGCATCATCCACCGGAAGGATAAACAGCTTACCATCTCCGATTTTACCGGTGCCGGCTTTTTCCATGATGGTGTCAACTATTTTGTCCACCATGTCCGATGCGGTCACAATGGTCAGTTTGATTTTGGGAACAAAATCCACCTGATATTCTGCCCCCCGGTAAATTTCCTTGTGACCTTTTTGTCTTCCAAATCCTTTTACCTCGGAAAGGGTCATGCCGGTTACGCCCAGGCTATTCAGTGCTTCTTTGACTTCATCCAGTTTAAAGGGTTTTATGATTGCCTCAATTTTTTTCATCGCTGATCCTCTCCTTGTGGAAGGTCTATTTGGTTAACATCCATTGGCTGACAAAGTCTTGCAGGCCAAAAAGTATCTACGTGTGTTGCCGGTTAAAGAGTTGATTTCTTTTGTCCGCTGCATTTTTGTTTTCGTAAATGTTTAAAAGCACAATGGATGCCATGGTGAGTTCTTATTTTAATTATATTTTTATACCATTTAAATAATTGGGTTTTATTGTTTATGACTTTGTATTCGGGTGGAGTTGTCTTATGGATCGATTCGTAAATAAATACAAAAATGTTTTTATATATAATTTTAATTACTTTTTCGTTATATATTGTGTGGGGACTTACTGTTTTGAGATTTTTATTGTTCAAACTTGTTTTATTGGTGTTATCGACCAAAGCCTGGGCAAATCCCAAAATTATCAGCCAATGGATAAAAAAACTTGACTGAAATCCATTTATGTTTGATATATAATCAGTTTAGTTAAGAACTAATGCAAGGGCTAATATGTCTATTTACGAAAATGCGGGCACCCTGTTTTTGGGGACCCGTTTAAAACGATTGAGTGATCAATTCTTATCGGATCTGTCCAAAATTTATCAAGGGGCCGGCATCTGCTTTGAACCAAGCTGGTTTCCGGTTTTTTATCTGCTGGATACCAGAGAGGATGTGACCATCTCACTCATTGCAAAACAGCTGGAAATAACCCATTCCGGGGCAAGTCAGATGGTGACGTCCCTGAAAAAAAAGGGGTTTGTTGAGATAACCCAGGTGTGTGAGGATAAACGGTTGAAGACCGTTACCTTTACCCCCCGGGGCAGAGAAAAATTAAAGGAAATTAAACCGGTGTGGGCCGCACTTCAGGAAAGTATGGTTGATCTGCTCACCCCCGGAGGAGAGCGTTCCAGGGTTATAGGGCTTTTAGAAGAGTTGGAAGAGGACATGGCCCGGATGAATTTGGTGGCGGTTGTTCAACAAAGGCTTTTGTTCAATCAATTTCTGGCAGAGATTGACATTGTCGCTTACACAGAGATGCTGCATGAGCCTTTCATGGCCCTGGTGTTCAATTGGATTGCTGAAAATCCCCATACCATTCCCCGGGATGTCAGTTGGATGAATGAAACTTGTTTGACGGTTTCCAGGCCGGGAACCCCCTTTATTTATATGGCGGTTCACCGGGGTGAGGTTGTCAGTGCCTGTGTGGCAACCCTTGATCCCTTGGTAAATGGGGTTGAATTGTCCCTGGCTTTTGACAACGCCCGGTTTTCCATTCCCCTTATCCAGGCGCTGCTGGATAAGATGTGTAATGATCTGGAAAAAAAGAATGTGGGTCTTGCAACCATAAGAACTGATATCACCCATTCGGCTCTTTTAAAAATATTACAGAAAAATGGGTTTAAACTCACAAAAGTAGAAAAAAAAGATGCACAGAATAAGACCTGCATGGGCTTATCCCGACATTTTAAATAACTGCTACGGGCAGACCGTATTCTGGCCCCGGCCTGCCCACAACAAAATTACTACAAAACCGATTTCATTGTCTGAAAAGGAAAAATGATATGATGAAAAATATGGATGTATCCAATGCAATGAGCATCAAGATGGATGACATTTTTGCAAGTCTTCCGGAGATGCCCGATTTTGAGGAAGGCATCAGAAGAGCCCCCAAAAGACCCCTGCATCTCAATAAGGCAGAAATTGCCCTGGCACTGAAAAATGCCCTGCGATACCTGCCCGAAGCCTGGCATAATACCCTGGCACCAGAGTTTTTGGATGAACTTCTCACCTATGGACGTATCTATGGATATCGTTTCCGTCCGGTGGGTCGTATTTGGGGAAAGCCCATTGACGAATACCAGGGGAAATGCGTGGAGGGAAAGGCTTTCCAGGTGATGATTGAAAATAATTTGAACTTTGACATCGCCCTGTATCCCTATGAGCTGGTGACCTATGGTGAAACCGGTCAGGTGTGCCAAAACTGGATGCAATACCGTATTATCAAGAAATATCTTGAAAATGTCACCCAGGATCAGACCCTGGTGGTGGAATCAGGTCATCCCTTGGGGCTTTTTAAATCCGCTCCCACCTCCCCCAGGGCCATCATTACCAACGCCATGATGATCGGGCTTTTTGATGACCAGGAAAACTGGGAACGGGCCATGTCACTGGGGGTTGCCAACTATGGACAAATGACGGCCGGGGGGTGGATGTACATCGGCCCCCAGGGCATTGTTCATGGTACCTATGGCACCCTTTTAAATGCGGCCCGCATGGAGCTTGGGGTGCCCGAAGATGGGGATATGACCGGAAAACTTTTTGTCACTTCGGGCCTTGGGGGCATGAGTGGTGCCCAGGGCAAGGCCATTGAGATTGCCAACGGGGTGGGCATCATTGCCGAGGTGGATCTCTCCCGTATACAAACCCGATTTGATCAGGGATGGGTGAGCCAGATCACCTGGGATGCGGCAGAGACCTTTGTTGCGGCAAAAAAAGCGGTGGCAGAAAAAAAGGCTGTGGCCATTGCCTTTCATGGTAATGTGGTGGATCTTTTAGAATATGCCGTTGACAACAACATTCCCATTGAGCTTTTGTCCGATCAAACCTCCTGCCATGTGGCCCATGGTGGGGGCTATTGTCCCCAGGGCTTAACCTTTGAGCAACGCACGGACATGCTCAAAAATGATCCCGAGGGCTTTACAAAAAAGGTGGATGCTTCCCTTGTGCATCATTACACGCTCATTAAAACCCTGGTGGAAAGAGGAACTTATTTTTTTGATTACGGTAATGCCTTTATGCGGGCGGTTTTTGATGCTGGGGTCACCGAGATTTGTAAAAATGGGGAAAATACCCTGGACGGATTTGTTTTTCCCTCCTATGTGGAAGATATCATGGGGCCGTTGATGTTTGATTACGGCTATGGCCCTTTCCGTTGGGTGTGTCTGTCCGGCAAAGAGTCGGATCTCTTAAAAACCGACCAGGCAGCCATGGCCTGCATTGATCCAGATAGACGATCCCAGGACAGGGACAACTATATCTGGATCAGGGATGCACAAAAGAACAAACTGGTGGTGGGCACCCAGGCCCGGATTCTCTACCAGGATGCCATGGGCCGGGTGACCATTGCCCTGAAATTCAATGACATGGTTCGAAAGGGCGAAATCGGCCCTGTGATGCTGGGAAGAGACCACCATGACACCGGCGGCACGGATTCTCCTTTTCGGGAAACGGCCAATATTAAAGATGGCAGCAACATCATGGCTGACATGGCCATTCAGTGTTTTGCAGGCAACTGTGCCCGGGGCATGAGCCTTGTGGCCCTGCACAACGGTGGGGGGGTGGGTATTGGTAAGGCCATCAACGGCGGATTCGGTCTGGTGCTGGACGGCAGTTCCCGGGTGGACGACATCATTCGTCGGGCCATGCTCTGGGATGTCATGGGCGGGGTTGCCCGGCGGTCCTGGGCCCGGAACGAAAACTCCATGGAGACCTGTGTGGAGTTCAATGACATGTGGAAAGGGGAGGCCCACATCACCATTCCCTATCTCACCGATAAAAATATGATTGCAGATCTGGTGGATGCGAAATGTAAGAAATAGGGTTTTGTTAGCTCATCAAGCTTTGATGAACCTGTAAAAAGTCGGCCTATGAATTTTAAACCACATCATGTTGACATTCAAACTTATGATATGCACCACATAGTGTGGTTAAAAATTGAGATCTGGACTTTTTGCGAGACCATCAACTTTGTTGGTTTTAACACGGGGTCAGGCTTGTGTTATTGGCGTTATTGACCCAAGCCCATGCCAATCGGGTGCATTCCCATTTTCTCGGTTGGAGATTCAACTCTTTGATTTATCAAGAAATTTTATTTTGCATCAATGGATGGTGGCTTAATGAAATCAATGGGTTATACGATGGGCCGGGAAAATGGGAATGCGCCCTGCCAATCTGACTTCCCGGCGATAATGCCAATAACGCAAGCCTGACCCATTGGCCCATCAATTATCAAGGCTGGTCGATGTTAGAGCTAACGCTGAAAATAGGAATCGGGAGAAAAATATGAATGGAAATCTGATTGTGAAAAATGCTTCCCAGGTGGTCACCTGTAGCGGATTTAAGGCAAAGCAGGGGCAGGAAATGTCCGATCTTGCCATTGTTGAAAATGGCGCTGTGATCATTGAAGGGGGTAATATTAAAGCTGTAGGCAACTCCTCCGAGCTGTTAAATGGGTTTGATATCCAAGGGTTTGAGGTGATTGATGCCGCAGGAAAAGCTGTGTTACCAGGCTTTGTGGACTCACACACCCATTTTGTGTTTGGAGGATACCGTCCCGACGAATTTGCCTGGCGTCTTCGCGGGGACAGCTACATGGATATCATGAACCGGGGGGGAGGCATTGCCAACTCTGTCAATGCCACCCGCAAGGCCTCCCGGGAGGAACTCGTGGCCGTGGGGCAAAAACGCCTGGATTCCATGCTCTCCTTCGGGGTCACCACCGTTGAGGGGAAAAGTGGGTATGGACTGGATCTGGACACGGAGTTAAAGCAGCTTCAAGTGATGAAAGCCCTTGGTGAAAGCCATCCCATGGACATTGTGTCCACCTTTCTGGGTGCCCATGCCACCCCCCCTGAGTTCAAGGGAAGACCGGATGATTTCATTGATCTTGTCATGGACATGCTCCCTGAAATTGCACAACAGCAACTGGCGGAGTTCTGCGATATTTTCTGTGAAAAGAATGTTTTTTCCGTGGTGCAATCCCGTAAATTGCTTTCAAGGGCCAAAGAGCTTGGGTTCAAGCTCAAGCTCCATGCCGATGAGATTGTGCAGTTAGGCGGGTCCGAGCTTGCCGCTGAACTGGGGGCTATTTCTGCGGATCACCTTCTTCAGGCATCGGATCAGGGCATCGAGGAGATGGCCCGGGCCGGGGTGGTGACAACCCTGCTGCCGGGCACGGCATTCAGCTTAAAGGAAGACTATGCCCGGGGACGGTACATGATTGACCAGGGATGTGCTGTGGCCCTGGCAACGGATTTCAATCCCGGTAGTTGTTTTTCCGAATCCATTCCCCTTATTACTGCCCTTGCCACATTGTACATGAACTTGACTCCTGAAGAGGCCATCACAGCCCTTACTATAAATGGGGCCGCCGCCGTTAACCGTGCCCAAAGCGTTGGAAGCATTGATGTGGGCAAACAGGGAGATCTGGTGATTTTGGAATTTCCCTCCTATCGCTTTATTCCCTATCATGTCGGGGTTAACACCGTTGAAACGGTTATTAAAAGAGGAAAAACGGTTTTTTCAAAAAACCGTTGAGTTTCATTCTGTTTGAAATCTATCCCCTAATTTAAGGGAGAGTTTTTTCTTGCGACTCGATTATGCATAACGACTGAATTCACTGGCGGCGGCACGCCGTCCAGTGAAATGATTTGTTATAAGCAGAAGAATAGAGTAAATCTCTAATATTGCCACTTCATACCCAAACATTTGACCTGAACTTTTTATGAGTTTTTTTAACGTGACGTTGTTTTTTCATAATGAACGCAAACATCTGTGGTTTATCCGTCAGTATGTTTTTGTTAGGTGCCCATTCTGTTATTTCTCTATTTGTTTATGTTTTTCACCTACACGAAAAATTTATCGATTATTATCGATCTCGCCATGGCCCAGTCAGCAACTTATAATCTTGATTTTTACCAGCCACGCAATCCTAAGGCAAGCGCATATTACAGATGGATGTTTTTTGACTGATGGCAGTTTCAGGACAGCACTGGGCTTTATACTGGAAGACCGGGAAAAAAATATCCAGTATGAGGTTTTAAAGATGCTCAAAAAAAAAGGCAAAATAAATGATACTGTTATTGAGAATATGCTTTCCTGGTACCATTCCTGGTTTCATATCTATATCGGTGACAGGATAACGCCTCTGGATAAAACAGATTTTGGCAACCTGCCCCGCTACATTATCCCGGCCTGTTTCTCTCAGGAAAGAATGGTTTATGTTCCGGGTGAAGAATCAACAGGCGGTATTGTCAAAGTCGTTTATACATCGAAATACCGAAAGTCCCGGAAAGTTTTCATGGCTCTGGACTGGCTGGCCAAGCCGGGCACCCATATTCCCAGTCGGTATGAACAGGCTATCCGATACTACGGATGGTATTCAAACAAATCCCGGGGAATGAGGAAAAAAGTCGCTACCGCCATAAAGCGGGACTTTTTGAATCAGTTGATGAGAGTCTTTCAGCTCATAAGCCTATAAACAGAGAGCCCTCGAAGAGCCTTGTTTTTCGGGGTGTCCCGGCTTATGGCGGTAGCCAAATTGAAAACTTCTGACTCCCTTATTACTCAAATAATTCATATCCTTTGATGGAAAAAAAATAACCCTACCCCTATTGAGGGATAAGGCTATTAAAGGGTGGTTAAAAGTCTGTAAAATCGGTGTCGTCGTCAAATGGAATCACCTCGCTGGGCTTGATTTCCTTTGAACCATGGGCCAGCAGTTTGCCTCCTTTCCGGGAAACAGACCGAGGAGCGGGGTTGATGTTTCTCATTTTTATCGATCGGGGGGCCGGTCGGTTAAAACCACCGTTCTGGTTGCGTTTACCGGTAACCACCATGACCAGTTCATCCACATACTCTTTGAGTTGTTCTGCTTGGGCACTCATCTCTTCGGCGGCGGAGGCTGATTCCTCGGCATTGGCCGCATTTTGCTGAACGACCTTGTCCATTTCTGTAATGGCAATGTTTACCTGACTGATGCCATTGGACTGTTCCTGGGAAGCCTGGCTGATTTCAGACACCAGATGGGCCACTTTACCTGTGCTGTCCGCCACTTTTATAAAGGCTTCATTGGTGGTGGATACCAACTGCGAACCGGCATTTACTTTTTTGACGGTTCCTTCGATGAGTTCCGAGGTATCTCTGGCGGCATTGGCGGCCCGCATGGCAAGATTTCTGACTTCGTTGGCCACCACGGCAAAACCGGCACCGGCTTCACCGGCCCGGGCGGCTTCGACTGCGGCGTTCAGGGCCAGGAGATTGGTCTGAAATGCAATCTCATCAATGGTTTTAATGATTTTGGAGGTGTCTTCACTGGCCGTTGAGATCTCTTTCATGGACCGGGTTAACTCCTGCATGGAGGTGTTGGCGGTGGCCACCACGGTACCGGCCTCTTCCATGAGTCCATTGGCAATACCGGCGTTTTCTGCATTGCTTTTGGTCATGGAGGACATCTCTTCCATGGAAGAAGAGGTCTCTTCAATGGACGCAGCCTGTTCCGAGGAGCCTTCTGCCAGGGACTGACTGGCCGAAGAGACCTGGCCCGAAGCCGAGGCCACCTGGTGGGAACCTTCGTTTAGACCTGTAATGATGCGATTCACGGGTCCGGTTATGCTGCGGGTCATGAAGAAAGCCACAAGGATTCCCGCCACCAAAGCGATGATGAGCCCAACAATCATAAGGGTGGAGGCAAGAGAAAGGGCGCTCATGGTCTCTCCGGCAATTTTATTCGTGGCGTTCATTCCCCCATTTACTGTGGCATTACTGGCATCGGCGACGGCTTCTCCTGCGGTGGTTCGCTGAGTTGCCAACTTTTCCCGGGCAATCCAGTTGTCAAGGAAGTCCATCATGGCCTGTCTGTAGGCATCACCGGCGCCTTTTATTTCATCAAGAGTTTTGAGCTCCTGGGCCTGGGAGGTGATTCCTTTCAGTCCGTTTATCTTTTCATTAATCCAGCTTTTCAGGTAAATTTGAGCCTGCCTGATGCATCAATTCCATACAAATTGTGGCTGTGAGAATCGGGAACGACTCAAATATAGCCGAAACGCTGGAATTTTTGAAAAGACCATTATTGCCTGTTTCATTATTTCTGGGCTGCGAAGAGCCTGGGCTTTAAACGCTCCGACTCTGGCTTCGTTGCCAAGATCAATGATCGTGTTTATTTTAGAAATTTTTACCAGAATCTCCTTACTGTTTTCCCCCTGTCCCTCGTTCACTGCGCTTATCAGTTTTTCATTCTGTCCGGCGATATAGGCATTACTGCCGTCCATGTACTGGGCAGCCGATGCGTACAGAGTTGTTCTGTCAACGGCCAGTTTCACATTGAGATCAAAGGTCTGTTGAACCAGGCTTTTATAGGTATCAAGGGCTTGGACTGCTGCCTGTATATCATTTCCCATCTCTTTCAGGTGGGGGGATGCAGCCTGGAGGGTACTTCCCTTTTTAAGGATCACGTCCACAACCTTTAATTTGTCCTGGCCTTTTTCATAATATGATGGCTCCTCGGTGAACCCATACCCTCTCATTTCGTACATGACTTTATTGATGGCCCCGTTGAACTCCATAGCCAATCTCACTCCCGGCACGTGTTCTTTTGCCAGAATGTTGCTTTGTGTTCCCACTTTACCCATGTTCCAGATGGCCACGCCACCCAGTGCCATGGCCATGATGATTAACAGGGCAAACCCTGAAGCAATTTTTAAACCTAAACTGAAATTCTTCATTGATATTCCTTAAATTTTTGCTGCAGATTATCCAGGATACTCCTTGCTTAACAAGCTTCCTGAATAAAAAACGACGATTCTTGTTTTGATCCACGAATCGAGCTCGCAGCCGCCGCCTCACATGAGCTTCAATACAGGCAAACTGGTTTGGTGGGTCATCGGATAATATGCAGACTATCCCATATACCAGTTATTTATCCTTTGAATTGTCAGCTCAAGGGTTATATCTGGTTCCCCGAGGTGTCAGCTCTTTCACTTTCTGCATCGCTCTTTTCATGGACTGGGATGATATCGCTATTGTCTCATTGATGATCGTCATTCCAAAAAAATTGACATCACAGGATCGACAGACCTTGCTTTTATCCTGGTTACTCTTCAGCTTGAGTTATTACCGGGCTTTGGTATTTCAACACGTTTCACCGGGTTTGATTTGTAATGCCAGCTTTTACCCATGAACTTTTTTTACATCTCTTCGTTTCATTAGTGTCCTACTTCCTCAAAATTTCATGTAACGTTAAGTTAAGCGGCTTCCACACCGCAAAAAAAATGCCGCAATGTCCGGCTTCAACTTATTTGTTGGACGAACCCGATTTATCGGGTGAGTCTGGCACGATAAATCCCCTTGGGTAAAAGTACAGTTTGTCTCCATGTCCGCCCAAAGGGCTTCGTCCAACACAAACATCTGCGGTTTATCCGCCAGCATGTTTTTGTTGGGATTTGCCGATGTGATTCTCTATTTGTTTTTTTCTATTTTCTGTTCCAGCTGTTTTAATTCTTCCAGATCATCTTTATCTGCCTGGATGGCTTCATAAGCCTTCCGTTTGCTATCAAACAATTGATAAATCTGCTTAACCTTTTCTTTCATTGCTGAACTGCTGATTTTGCCCTTTCCAGTGAGCAGAGGTTGTTCATTGAATTCCAAAATCCTGTCCACATTTTCCTGCCAGAATTTTATAGTGATATCAATCCTGTTTTTTACCCTTAATTCTGCGGTTTCAAGAAAGATGACAACCAGTCGGTTCAAGGTATCGATTTCATCTGCGTTCAGGTAATTTTTGGCAATAAAAATATCCTGTTTCCTCACGACACTACCTTTCCAGGATGTCAACGCCATATTGGGTTTATCTGAATCTACCCGGTCCAGAACGATTTCCGCCGCAGTCTGCCCGGTAACGGCAAAGAGTAATTTATTTTGGGTTTCGGCAAAAAACATTTGGGTGGCTTTATCAGTCTTGTCATAGTCGCTGCTTAGAGCGAAAAGATCCCGCACCTTTTGATAAAAGCGTTTTTCAGAAGACCGGATATCCCGGATACGCTCCAAAAGTTCATCAAAATAATCCGGTCTGCCGTCGGGATTTTTCAGGCGGTCATCATCCATGACAAATCCCTTTACCATGTATTCCTTCAGATTTTGATTTGCCCAGATCCTGAACTGGGTACCTCTTTTGCTGCGGACTCTAAAACCGATGGCCAGAATCATATCCAACGCATAAAATGCAACATTATAGTCCTTGCCGTCGGCAGCACTTGTAAAGTAATTCTTTACAACTGAATTTTTCTCTAATTCCCCTTCTTTCAATATGTTGGAGATATGTTGACCGATATTTTGCTTGGAGGTGTCAAAAAGTTGGGCGATTTGATTTTGGTTCATCCAAACCATACCGCCTTTGGCATATAGCGAGACAGATGCTTTGCCGTCTTTGGTAATATAAATAATAATATTTTGTTGCTTGTCTTCCATTTTCAATCCTTACAATTTGATCCAGTTTCACTACGATTACGCCTCAAGCCCCATCATCTAAGAAATGATGATGCGTTGCTTGATGCATAGAAAATGAAAATTATTCCAGACCCTACAACCGCCGGTGATTTCTTGAGACATTTTGATGAGCAGGATATTTTGGCGCTGATAGAAGCAAAAAACAATGTCCGGCAACGAATTTGGAAGCAACAACCAGCAAATTTCAAAAAAGAGGCTATTTTAAATGTAGATGGGATGAAAGGTGTAGTATGGATGCCAAAAAAATTAATAAAAAAGGCCTGTGATATCTCAGAAACAGAATGGCTGTTTTCAATAAACCTCCGCGGATGATAAAGACTCAGGAACGTGAAATTCATCTTTATCGGGACCGGGCAAATCATGAAAACGACATTGAACAGTTAAAAAATGGAGTTCATGCCCTGAAAGCTCCCTCAAACACCCTGAATTCCAATTGGGCCTATGTGGTCATAGCTGCGTTGGCATGGGATCTCAAGGCATGGTATGGAATGTTAATGCCTTACAGGGTTTTAGGGAATCAAATTATGAAAATGGAATTTAAGCGATTCATCCACACCTTTATTAATATTCCATGTCTGATTATCAAAAAATCCAGAAAAATTATCTGTCGGGTTGTCGGATATAATGATCAACTCAAACATGTTTTCAATTTTCTTTTCCTTTTGAAGAAATTTGAATTTTCGTGATCAAGGGATAAATGAACAGCCATTTCAAATGGGTTGAAGTGGTGAGTCATAACCCAACCATAGCAAAAGGAAGGCATCAAGTGATCATGATTTAAAAAAGTCATTTGCTCATTTTTTTTCTTAAAATTCATAAAGACCATTCTGAATAGTGGTTGAATTTTAAGTAAACCATATCATATTTATTAATTTTACCCAATGTTTTCAGACAGATAAACTTTACTCTTCGAAAAATTTTCAATCTTGTATTAACAAAAAGAGTCTTCCTATCCATTAACCTGCCGATTTTCTATCGGGATAACGGGTTGCAGTTCTTAATAAGAACCTTGCCTTCAAGAACATTCCCTTTGGAATATTCACTGAATATACAGGTATTGGTTTTCGGATCGTAGTTTTCAATCCACAGGTTATCATCTTTCCATGTAGCGCTAATGTGTCGCTGGCCTTCCGGCACCTGAATAGTCATCACGCCCCCATAACGTTTAACAAAAATCTGCTGGAAATGGAACGTATATGCACCCCAGCCGATAGCCAGAATAAGAATTGCAATAACAAGTCCGACTTTCCTTTTCTTGGCTTTAATTCCGACAGCAAAGAAAACAGCTGCGGTCACCCCGATTACGGCTGCCCAATATAAGTATGTAATCATGATTATTCCTTTTATTTTTTTTCTATAGTTTGCTTATGAGTTTTGCCTGTAAGAATTGGTCAAAATGTTTTATATATCATCTGTGGATGAAGTGAAAGGGTCTTTATGAAAACTTTGAAATTGATTATCCCTTCTTAGGGAGTTCATAACAAATAATCTACCCGTTTTTTACTTAAGACATACCGTAAATACTGGGCATCAGGTTTGAACGTGGGTAGTTTTATTCTTATGGAGTCCCTTATTCTTATCAGACAATCTTTTTATGTACAATGTTATTTCCTAACCTGGACAAGCCAGAACCAAACAGGTTTCATTAAATAATAAGCGAATCTATAATGAATATCCAATAAGAAGGATTTGGTCAATACCCGTTCCGGTCTGATCACTTTGCAATCGCTGATTTGATTATTTTAACAGCCTCTATCTTCGATTCATTTGAACAGCAAAACTCCACTATAAACCGTGCCTAACCCAAAGGAGGTTAATTATGCTGTTTACAGAAAGATACTCCAAACAAATATCTGGTATTTTGCATTATTACTATAGTGTCATTATTCAATGTACTATTCCAGAAATTTGTTACGCTGGTGGAATGACCAGTTATCTTTATTCAAATAAAGTTATAATTTTTGATTACCCAAAATTTGCCGAACCTTTCAAAGAAGAACTCCGAAATAATGCTGAAAAAGTTGCTTTAAATAATGAAATCCAGATTCAATTTCTTCCAAAGAGAAATATTCGGAAAGAAAAAGCAATCCAAGATATCGTCAAAGGGAGAGGTGATCATCCCGGTCTTGTTCATATTATTTCGGCCATGGAAGCATGTCCTTCCTACAAACCGTGGCACAATAAAAGAATTGGCGTATCCTAACGCTAAGCTAACCGGCGCAAAAGGTTGGAGCGACCGATAGGGAGCGGAAACCTTTTGCGTCCGAGTTCAGCGCCGGGTTATATTCGTTTTTTTAATAAGGTATAAAAATCTCCTCTTTTGGCAACCATTTGTATAAATACGATTTTATCATTTTCGTTTACAATATAGGCAATTCGATATTGTTGCCTCGCATATGTAAAATGGTAAGATTGAACACCGCTTAAATCTCCTGTTAGGCTAACACCAATTTTAGGGTTTTCCAATATTTCAGGAATGAATTCATTTTTGATTTTTTTTCTTAACGGAGTGTCAATTTTTTTAATATCCTTCTTTACTTTTGGGTGGTATTCATCTTTATACATCGAAAACTTCGTCCCTTGATAAATATTTGACATTCTTTTTTTTCAAATCTTCTGTGCGTCTTACAAGTTCCTTCCCTTCTTCGGACAATAGTAAAAGCAAAGTTTCCATTTCACCATCATTCATACTGTTGATTATAGTTGCAACCTGTTGAACAGGTATATTTATCATTAGCTCAGGCATATCTTTTCCTTTCCAAAATGGTATTCATATTTTTTGTATTAATTAAATAACTTCGCATTGTAAGAATATTTTTTCTCATCTATATCATCAAAAATCAATAATACAGACCTCGGAATTTTAAAATGAGATATTTTCAATATTGATTATGATATCAGTATGTTTTATGCAACTCAAAAATAATTTGGACATTCTCAACTCGCAGTTTAAAATATATTATCAATATGTGCAATATGGAGTTTCTGCGAACCACAATATATGGGACTGTTGTTTTTTTAATCTTCCCAAATTGTCCAAAAACTGTCCAAAAAAAGTCAATATATCACAAGGTCTGTAATAAAACTTTTTATTCTCAATTAAATATTCGCATACATAGAATTTTATTCAGTAAAGATTGCATATTTGGAATATTTTTTTTATAACATGCTGTTATATTTTATAAATAATAAATACTAATAGCTTTCAGCTATGCAGTAAATAAAATTTTTCATAATTTATCCTCATTAAATTTTAAAGAATATAACGCTTGAGATGAGCAGCCGGACGACAGACTTAATGAGAGCCACATGCTGGTTCCCGGTCTGCTCTATCGACTTGTTATTTTCTCGAAGGGTCAGACTTGGATGTGTGATCGACTTAGGGAGCCAAGGTTCAAGGTTCAACAAGGACTCTTCTGTTTGTGTTTTGAGATAAAAGTGTTCGCTTGATTTGGTAGAGGTATTAGTTTTAATACCACATCCAGGCAAAAAAGTCAACCCCCTCTACAAAGCCTAAGTCCTTGATATCACGTAACATCCACGAGTTTTATGTTGTCAATGTCACTTGTTATTTTCACTATTTTTTTTTATACGAGATCAGAAGTTGATCACAGTAAAAAATAACGCTTAACATCACCGGCAAAATAAAGCGTAGTGAGGAACGAACGCAGCTTTATTTTGTCCGAGTGCATGTTTTTGTTAGGTGATTTTTTATATCAACCACTATCTTGAATTCTTGCTGGACTTCCCCAAACTTTTGTATTGGGCGGTACATCACGATTTACGAATGAGCACGCACCGATTACAGCTTTATCCCCAATGCTTACCCCCATTTGTATTACCGATTGTGGGCCAATGTAAACACCTGAGCCAATTTTAACCGCATCAGTTTCTGTTGATTCATCACCTAAAGATGTTGCCCATTTTACGGTATGGTGGGAGTAGATTTGCACACCTGCACTTATTGAACAGTAATCACCTATCTCTAACCCTCCTGAACCATCCAAAATGCAGTTTGGGCCTATCCATGTATTTTTTCCTACCTGCACTTCACCTAGGATAAGTACATTGTCATAACAAGAGGTGCCTTCGCCAAAACCATATGCTTTCGCTGTTTCCCACCTATCAGTAAATAAGTCTCCAAACGAAACATGCCGTTTGTATTTATTCCACATTTGCTTACGCAAAGTCGTATAAGCCTTCTTGATTTTTTCGGTTATTGATACTTCCATTGGTATATCCTTTATCACCTAAAGACCAAAATCACCGGTGAGCGATTAGCGAATCCGGTGCATTTTGATGGTTGGCCGGCCTTTAGCCCGCTTTTTTTTTATTCCTCTCGCTCTCGTCTCAAATCCGTTGGCTTAATGATTTTCAATTCCTTCTACTTATCCAGTCTGATTGCTATTATTTCCATGTGTTTATTATTCACTATTCAAGACGTAACCCCATTTGTTCCATTTTTGAAAAGCACTTGAATAGTCTGACATGTTATAAGAATTCCGACTGCCGACTGTTGAGCGTATTTTTTTTACCGCCTCAATTGAGTTATTACTCAAAGCTGCTATACTCTTCCTCTCTTTCTTTGAGAGTCTTTTTTGCTTGATCAGATACATTAGAATCAGCATCTTTTGCCAATTGCTTTATAAACGAATCAGGGGTTATACCATTTTCGATTAAATTCAGTTTAACTTCTGAATTATCCCTATCTATAAGAGTTTGGCATAGCCAATCCATTTCACAGACTGAAAATTCTTCAGTATATTCATTGATATACGATGCTATCACTTTTAAAATATCAGTCTCACCGGTACTTATCAAATATTCAAGTTTTCCTCTATCCAAATTACATATAAAACTATCATTTAAGACAAAATTTTTAATTTTAGATAAAATTGTTAGGGGACCTTTACCGATTACCAAGTAAAGATGATTTGCCACCGCCTCTGTCATAAATATAAAATTTTCGGCTAATTTTGATAAGGTTTCGTTGTCGGAGACGTCAATCAAAGAATCAATGTGCTCATGATTCATATATTTCAGAAAATGCTCATTCTCCAGCAATGTGTTAAAAACCCGTTTAGAATCGTCCATCAAAAGGTTAAAATAGATTTCATTATCAAGATAGTGTTTGCTGGCTATTATCCTTCTGATTCTTGCGGATGAAGATTGTGCCAACTCTTCTAAAATTAACGAATTGTGTTCAGTATCCGGCAATGCCCTGATGATAGCTTCTATTGAATTTCGGTCTAAATCATAGTCCATATCATTTATAAGTAGCTTGACATCCATGACGTCCCTTTGATTTTTTCAGAATTAGGCTTATTGGAATAGAGGAGAGAAATTCATTAAGATTTTAGTTTAAGTGCCAACCATTCTCCATGTGACAGGGTCTTCCTTCTCCCAGACCTTATTATTTGAAACCTGGCAAAAATCCATCCATTCATCGTTTGGTTGAATGTAGTCTTGGCGAATATTTCGATTCAATAGTCTTGTTAGCTTAGTTATCAAGAATTCTCGAAAATTATCTGGGAAACCAATAGGAACGATAAACATGGAAAAGATTGGATACTGTCCCTGAAAATTTACTGAATTACAGCCATATTCCCAGATGGTCCCTTGCTCATTAAAATTGTTATTCTTTAACCATTCTGTCGTTAAGCTATATATCAGTGAACGGGAATCCTCGTTTAATTCCTCGCGAAGGTAATCGGTATTAATTTCAATAGCAATTAATGTTTTTTTGCCGGGGCAAACTATCTTACCTGAAAAATCTTCATATACCTCATCTTCATCAAGTTCTTCATCTTCATCTTCCTCATCCTCTTCAGCTTCGCCGGAAATAATGATTCGATTGTCTTCAACGGATATCTTCAGTTCAGCCTCACCATCGAACCATTCAAGGTCCTTCAAAACTGTAAATAATTTATTCAGATTTTCATGAGAGATATAAGTGGACTCAATACTCTCGGTTTCATATTCATTTTTAGTTAAAATATGGGCTCCTCTTGGATAATGGTACAGCCCATCATCACTTAAACAAAAGTTACACATGACATATTCGTCGTCATCTTGTACCTTACAGTAAAATTCTAACTGGCCTTCAGCATAGGGGTCATAGCCGTTAAGTCTGAACATTTTTATTGAACTCATTTTCGGTAATCTCCTTTTTAGCGATTTAGACTATGAATGGATATTCACGTTTTTCCCTTATGGACCGAACTATTGAGATCAGCGGCATCTTCCGAACAAAAACAGCCATCCATGCAGCCACTGTCCGTTGAGTCACAGTGGTTGGACGTTATCCACTGGCACGATATTTGCTCTATGGATTGCTATATCTTCTCTTTTTTCACTTTGCGTAGCTTCGTCCAACGATAAGGATAACCGGCGGCAAGGGCTACCATAAAATTAGCAGAAAGCGCATCACTTAAAAGCCGCCTCAGCCTTAAAAAAGTGCAGGCCCTTGCCGTCGGGTTGACCCGTGGGTTATGCCTTTTCATAGAGCTATAAACCAAATCTACGGGCAGTGCATCATCTCTTGTACTCGATAATCATCAAACCCAAGTCGCTTGAGTAAAACAAATTAAATCTTTCCGGCTATAAAATCCTCAACTCTTCTTAACATGCAATATTCAATAGTCCGTTCATCTTTTAAATCTTCAGAAAATTCAGGAAATTCTTTAATTAGCAAAGATAGCAACTTCTTGCAGTCTGAATCGCTGAGAGAAGCAAGAAGTTGCTTTTGTTTTTTTTCTAAAGCTTTCATTGTAGCTTCTTCTGCATTGCGAGTTGATGTAATCGAGGTTCCACAACAGAGGTGTTTATAAAGTATTTCATAATCATCGTCATATCTTTTGGATGATTTAATAGATTGACAGAGATTGATCCTGTCATCACCTGTAATATTGCATTTTTCCATCAGGTACAATGGAAGTATAGTTCGTATATCATCTATTAAATGGATAAAAAAAGATACCCCCTCGAATCTATATATTCTTTCTGTTGCTTTTCTCTGGAGCCATAAATCCATTCCATCAAAAAAAGGGACTCCTGAAGGAGAAGTTAAAATGAGTTTTTTCAAGCAATCATCATGAATATGCAATTTTGAAAGATAACAAACGCTGAAATATAAAGCCCGAAAAGCCAAATCAAATATCACCCGTTCTTCTTTTGGTACACTCATAATGGGATCATAGTCAACACCTGTACCTGAAAGGGCTTCCTCAATGTAATGAAAACCGCTTTCTTTTAAGTCACCATCCTTTAACCACCATGAAACATAACAATTTAAAATCGCCACACATTTTTTGGGTAAGTCAGCCTGCTTCAGGAAAGTGTGCCACTTATCCTGATTGAAATATGTTTCTGCCTGATAAAGTGGATAAAAAAAACGAATATTTGGAAATCGTTTTTCGGCTTTCTGAATCGGTTCATCTGAATCCCATCTATTTAAGTTGTAGCAGGATTGCAAGTGAGGTAACAAAGATGCAATTCGGTTCAAAGTTTCAATCCGGCAGGTATTCCCAAAGCTTTCACACACTATTGATCTTAGAAGCCAATTATTTTGCAAAAGGCTGTCATAGTTTGTTGAATCTATCCCATAATCTATGAGAATTTCTAATAACCGACATAAAATAGTATGAGAATTTAATTGTTCTAATTTGTCTTTTTCTGTTTTTTCACAATCAACAATCAAAGAAAGCAGTGTATGAACGCCTTGATTCAGATCGACTGTTTCCTGAATATAAAAATCTGAAAGGGCTAGGTTTTCTTCGGTTAATCCTTCCCCTGATAAAAGATGCTCAAATCCAATAGATTCTATACAATAACCGCACATAATTTGTCTTCCATCCTCCTATCATCGGCCGAGCACTCTTTGCATCCGCTTGCTGGGCTTGGCTGGCTAACCCGCCTTTCAGCTGTGGTCGAAGTGTTTGTTTCATGCTTCCAAAGGCGTTACAGTATTTGGCCAGTTTGGGTAGAAAATACCCGGTGCTCTATTTGCATCTTAGCAACTGATTAATAATGGTTGGAGTAAGCCAGTATGGTTCGCTTTAATTTTTATTATAAAGAAGAATATGGGTGTGGTTCATTTAATCAATTTTGAATTATAAATCTGAACCCATATCTTGTTTGCCTTTAATTTTATTACTTTCTAAATTTCCCAGATGCCGTCGATAGATTTCATTTAATTCTTTTATATAGGATTCACTATAATATGAAAATAAATATTTTGACGAATCTGATTCTACTGCAAACATAGACCCAGTATTATCATACACCTGCCCACGCGATCTCTTTCCAAAAGATAATAAGCCAGTT
>Ga0208900_1000586_pt1 | contig 22480 bp, 24 predicted proteins | sample AntAceMetag02UKK_FD_184763 | JGI IMG/M metagenome (GOLD analysis project Ga0208900, IMG submission 184763) | Saline lake microbial communities from Ace Lake, Antarctica - Antarctic Ace Lake Metagenome 02UKK (SPAdes) (version 2) | ecosystem: Environmental > Aquatic > Non-marine Saline and... | reverse complement strand
GGTGGTAATGGCAAAGAGGTCACACCCGTACCCATCTCGAACACGGAAGTTAAGCTCTTTAGCGTCGATGGTACTGCATGGGAGACTGTGTGGGAGAGTAGAACGCCGCCAGATTATTCTTCAAAAAGCCCTGGTCATAGAAATATGTTCAGGGCTTTTTGCGTTTGGAAATCTGTGCAACCTATAGCGACCCCCGAAAACTGAACAATTGCTTGATGGGATGAGTTCCTTTGAGGACATTTGTGTTTATGACCTTTTGTAACTGTTTATTTTTTTTGTTTAATATATACTCAGGTAAAAACCAATGGCTTTAGGGCCGCGAATACAATAAAGTTTATATGGGAAAGAATATGAAAAATTTGACGCTTTATGTGATTACGGTTCTGGTCTGGGGATCCACCTGGATTGCCATCAAATACCAATTGGGAACTGTTGACCCCCTGGTGTCGGTTATTTATCGTTTCGGCCTTGCTTCTGTTTTGTTGTTTTCCTTCTGCAAAATTCAAGGTCTGAGTCTGAAATTTTCTATGAAAGAACATTTTTTTATGGCGATTTTGGGTGTTTTTTTGTTCTCCCTCAACTATTGGCTGGTGTATCTTGCCGAGGTTCATCTGACATCGGGTCTTGTGGCGGTTATTTTTTCTTCCATTGTATTTTTCAACATTGCCAATGGGGCCATCTTCCTGAAAACTCCCCTTGAGAAAAAAATGATAATCGGTGCTCTTGTCGGTATTATAGGGATCATCTTTATTTTTATGCCGGAAATCAAGTCTTTTCACCTGGGGGACAGGGGACTTCTGGGAATTGTTCTGGGTTTTTCCAGCGTGCTCCTGGCATCCTTTGGCAATATTATTTCGGCAAGGAATACCCGAAACCATATCCCTGTAATCCAGGCAAATGCAATTGGAATGGGATACGGTACACTTGTTCTGGCATTGGTTGCACTTTCCTTAGGCAAAGAGTTTTCCTTCTCATATTCAGTCCCCTATGTGGGATCCCTTGTTTTTTTGTCAGTATTTGGTTCAATCATTGCTTTTGGCTGTTATCTGACCCTTATTGGATCCATCGGTGCGGATAAAGCCTCCTATGCCATTATGGTGGTACCCGTCGTCGCCCTGATCATTTCTTCTGTTGTGGAAGGGTATGCTTGGAATTTTTCCGGAGGGGTGGGGCTTGTCCTGGTTGTTGGCGGTAATTTTTGGGCATTGAAAAAAAAGCCTGCCGTTGCCGCCTAACGATCTTTCAATTTTTACCGGTTGCATATTCAAATGGATTTATGTTAATTAAATTCGATATGAAACAATATGTAATAGACGGGTTTAGTCTTCAGGACTATCACACGTTAAAAGAATATTTTGACATGCATCTGGAAGCAGCTTCTGTGGACGGTATATACTGGTTTGAGCTGGAACGAGACGTGCTTACCCCTGTCCAGTCAGACCACGAATCCTGCAGGCCCCATGTGTTCGCTTTGATGCTGGAAAATACCTATCTGTCCTGTGAACTTCTTGTGAGGATTAAAACAAATATCAAGTGCGATTGTATGGGGTATGCCACAAAGGAACAGCGGGACTGGTTGATTGACCAGACCGATGCTATTTTTGAAACACTTTCAATCTGTATTTAAATAAATATTAGGTTAGATTAATGCTTAAAATAATACCCCTTGGCGGTCTCGGTGAAATTGGTCTGAATATGATGGTTGTGGAGTATGAGGATGTCATGTTTATCATTGATGCCGGTCTCATGTTTCCAGAGGACTATATGCTGGGGGTGGATATTGTTATTCCGGTCATGGATTATATCCGGAAGAATCGGGATAAAATTCATGGTATTATTATCACCCATGCCCATGAAGACCACATCGGGGCACTGCCCTACCTGTTAAAAGAGATTCGAATTCCGGTTTATGGAACTGCTTTTACACTGGAGATCGTTCGCAATAAGCTGGTGGAATTTGATCTGAACAAGCATATTGATCTGAACCTGGTCAATCCCGGAGAAACCCTCTCCATTGATCCCTTTGAAATCGAATTTATCCGGGTTAGCCATTCCACCATAGATGGGGTAGGGCTTGCCATCACCACTCCTGAAGGTGTGGTGGTGCACACCGGTGACTTTCGAATCAGTCACGATTCCAATAAAAATAAAAATACGGATATATCCAGTTTTGCTCGGTTTGGAGAGAAGGGGGTATTGGCATTGATGTCCGACTCCACCAATGCCGAGGTGGAAGGATATACCATGTCTGAACAGGAAGTGGGCCGGAACCTGGACAAGTTAATCACGGCAGCACCGGGGCGGGTTATTGTCGCCATGTTTGCATCAAATGTCTCCAGGATTCAGCAGGTGATTGATATTGCCATCAGCAATAATCGGAAAATAATTTTTAATGGCCGGAGCATGGAACAAATCGTTTCGGTTGCCACGAAACTTGGGTATATCAAATGTCCCCCCAGCATGATCCGGGATATCAAACAGATCAATTCCTGTGCCGATGACAAGGTGATTATCATCACCACTGGAAGCCAGGGAGAACCCATGTCTGCATTGGTTCGCATGGCCTCCGGGATTCACCGGCATATCAATATCAAAAAAAAGGATACGGTTATCCTTTCTTCCAAACAGATTCCAGGCAATGAAAAAGCCGTTGCAAATATTATTAACAAGCTTTATCGGCGAGGTGCCGAGGTGGTTTATTCAAAAATCGCCCAGATCCACGCCTCGGGCCATGCCCACCAGGAAGAGCTCAAGCTCATGCTCAATTTGACCAAACCCAAGTATTTTATTCCCATACACGGAGAATACCGTCATCTGGTTATCCATGCAAGGTTGGCTGAAAAACAGGGGCTTGCCCGGGAGAATGTCCTTGTGGGCGAAGATGGCCAGGTCTTTGTTTTTGATCGAGATGGCGGCCGTATCCAGGGAAAAGTCCAGACGGGCAGAATCCTGGTGGATGGCAAAGGAATAGGGGATGTCGGCAGAAGTGTGCTTAAGGAACGAAGGGAACTTTCCGAGGGGGGACTTGTGGTGGTGACCATGATCATTGACGAGGAAACAGGGGTGGTGCTCTATGGACCTGAATTGATTTCCAAGGGATTTGTTTTTGATTCTGCAACCGGACATCTTATTGATGACGCCCAGTGTGTGATCCTTGAAATTGTTGAAGAGGTTGAACACGGTCTTGAATCCCGGGTTGACCTGATTCGCAAAAAACTCCAGCGGGCCCTGAAACAATATTTTGCCTTTGCCATTAACCGCAAACCCTTGATTGTTCCCATCATCATCGAAGTATGAAAAAAGACGTATGAAAAAAGAATTATATGGTATTCTGCTGTTATTTTCCATCATTCTAACGGCTGTCAGCCTTTTCTCCTATAATGCAGCCGATCCCTGTGTGGGCCCTGATTTTTTAATAGTTCCCAAAGTTGTCCACAATCTATTTGGTCTTGTGGGTGCCCATGTGGCAGGCTTTTTTATCTATTTCTTCGGAATGGGTGCCTTGTGGGTGCCCCTTTTGCTCGCTTTGCTCAGTGTCTGGTTCCTCAAGGAACGCTCCCCCAAGATTATCTGGTTGACCCTGGCAGGGGGAATGATTCTCATGATCAGCACCGGTAGTATTTTATTTTTATTCAAGGATGCCTATGGGTTTTCCAACACCCTGATTTCAGCCGGCGGGGTGATTGGCCGTGGTCTGGTATCCTTTTTATTAAAATATACCAATAGTGTTGGGTGTATTACCATTCTGCTTTTTTTCATTATCATTGGATTTACCCTTACCACGGGAATTTCCCTGGTTGCACTGGCCCTGTTTGTCCATCAAAGAACCGTTTCTTTGATGACCATCATTCAGGATGATTTTCGAGAATTCAGTGATTATATAAAGCTTAAGCTGAATAAGTTTCAGGAAAACCGAAAACAGGTCCATCTTGCCCGGGCCGATCTTGACCAGGACATTCTCGATTCTGAGCCCCGAGAGATTGATATCACCCCAAGATTCCATAAAAAAAAGGCATTGATCAAACTTCCTGGAAAAGAGGTAAAAAAGGAAGAGGAGAGCATCCCTCTGGAGGATTTGTTTGAGCCCACCATTGTGGCCTTGGAACCCGATGACATTGAATATGTATCAGAGTCAATGATTGAGGACATCCGGGAAAAAACGAAATTTAACCTGCCCAAGCTGTCCTTTTTAGACGAAAAACCCCTGGTAAGCAGGCAGATTGATACCCAGTTCCTCCAGGACAAGGCACGGATTCTGGAAGGCAAGCTCAGAGATTTTAATGTGGCGGGTGAGGTGGTGGAAATTTTACCCGGGCCCGTTATTACCACCTTTGAATATCGGCCGGCGCCGGGGATCAAGCTGAGCAAAATCGTCGGGCTTTCCGATGACCTGGCCCTGGCCCTGAGTGCCATCAGTATCCGTATTGTGGCCCCCATTCCGGGACGGGATGTGGTGGGCATTGAAATTCCCAACGAGGAACGGGAACTTGTCAACCTAAGGGAGATGATTTCCTCAAAGGCCTTTGTCCAGTCGGACTCTTTGCTCACCCTGGGCCTTGGAAAGGATCTTATGGGAAAACCCGTTGCCACCCAAATGGACAAGATGCCCCATCTGCTCATTGCCGGTGCCACCGGGACCGGGAAGAGTGTGGGCTTAAATTCCATGATTATCAGTCTCTTGTACAAAGCAACCCCAGATGAGGTCAAGCTGATCATGATCGATCCCAAACGGATTGAATTGTCTGTTTACAATGATATTCCGCATTTGATTTCTCCCGTGGTGACGGATATGAAAAAAGCCACCAATGCCCTTTATTGGGCGGTCAGGGAAATGGAGCGCCGGTATGAACTTCTGGAACAAAACGGCTTAAGAAACCTGGACCAGTACAATGAGATGGCAAGGGAAGAAAAGAAACGCTGGGCTGCACTGAACCATAACAGGGCGGAAGATTCAGCTGAATCGCCACCGCCTCCTCCTGACCCCCTTCCTTTTATTGTGGTGATTGTGGATGAGTTGGGGGATTTGATGATGGTGGCTTCAAAGGATGTGGAATATGCCCTGACCCGGCTTGCCCAGATGGCACGAGCCGCTGGTATTCACATTATTCTGGCAACCCAGAGGCCTTCGGCTGATGTGCTCACCGGCACCATCAAGGCCAATTTCCCCACCCGGATCTCCTTCCAGGTTTCTTCCAAGATTGATGCCCGGATTATCATTGACCAGGGAGGGGCTGAAAGTCTTCTGGGTAATGGGGATATGCTTTTTTGCCCGCCGGGCACAGGAAAGCTCATGCGGATCCAGGGGGCCTATATTTCGGAACGAGAGATTGCACGGGTAACCGGTTTCTTAAGGGAACAGCGAAAGCCCGATTATGATGAATCGGTCACCATGGGCGCGGAGGATGAGGAAACAAAAGAGTTTGATGACGCAGATTATGATGTAAAATATGATGAAGCCGTGGCCCTTGTGACAAAATCCAGACAGGCCTCTATCTCCTATGTACAGCGTCGGTTGCGCATCGGTTATAATCGAGCGGCCCGATTGATTGAAATGATGGAACATGAGGGGATTGTAGGTCCCCAGATTGGCGCCAAACAAAGGGAAGTACTGGTTAAAAACTATGACGATGATTGATATAAAAATACTCAATACCATTAAAGGTTTTATGGATGATGCTGAAGCCGTCCGTCTCTTTGAGCTGGCAGGTCAGGCAGCCTTTATGGGAGCAGTTCTTGAAATTGGAAGTTATTGTGGCCGGTCCGCCGCTATTATGGGCAGGGCCTGTCAACGAAATAACGGGATCCTGTATTCCATTGACCACCATATCGGATCCGAGGAGCAGCAGCCCGGGGAAGAATATTTTGACCCGGAGCTTTTTGATGAAAGAACCGGCGGCATCAATACCCTTCCGTTTTTCAGGGAAACCTTACAAAAAACAGGTCTTGAGGATACAGTCATTCCCATTGTTTCCACGTCACTTGTGGTGGGAAAAATGTGGCAAACCCCTTTGGCCATGGTCTTTATTGATGGGGGCCATTCCTTTGAGGCGGCCTGGACCGATTTTCTGACTTGGTCCCCCCATCTTTTGCCCGGAGGGTTTCTGGTGATCCATGATATTTTTCTGGATCCGGACAAAGGCGGTCAGGCGCCCCGGCAGGTTTATGAACGCGCAATTGTCACAGGGATTTACACCGAACTTGAAATGACCAAAACCCTTGGGGTGCTTCAGCGAAAATAAAACAGAGGTTGAAAGGAAAACTCATGCACACGATTGTTCTGGAAAAAATCAAAGAATATTATCTTGAATTGTTGCCCTTTAACAAGGTTTTGGGGATTGGAATTGATCATCTGGACTATGCAACCGGTGAGGCAATCGTCAGTTTTTCCATGACACCGGAACTGGTTGGAAATCCTGTGGCTGGTATCCTCCACGGCGGGGTTACGGCCTCCGTGATTGATTTGACCGGGGGGCTGAGCGCCCTTATCTCCTGTGCAAAATTCCATGAGGGCGCTTCCCCTGAGGTGATTGCCCAGAAATTGGCCGGCTCTGCCACCATTGATATGCGGGTGGATTATCTCAGACCGGGCAAGGGGACCTCATTTCAATGCAAAAGCCGTATCATCCGGGCAGGTTCCCGTATTGTGGTTTCAAAAATTGACCTGGTGAATGAGCAAGAGGTCAGAATCGCCACAGGGACTGCCACCTATTTGATTGGATGAGGCTGCCTCATTTATCTTTTCCCTCCCCGTAAAAATCCATAGCTGGCACCTGCAATCCCCCCAGCCAGGTGGCTGAATTGGGAAATTTGATCAATTTTTAAAATGGAAATAACTTCATTGCCGATGAAGAGTATGGAAACCAGGATGAATGTCAGGGGAATCTGGCCGGTCCGGATGTTTGAAAAAGAGCTTAATAGAATCAGCATGAAGGCAATTCCGCTGCCGCCCATAAGGGAATTGGAGAAGAAAAATGCATTAAAGAGGCCGGTGGCAATAGCCGTAACAAGGATCATTTCAAGCAGTTTGCCTGACCCGTATTTTTCTTCCAGCAAAGGCCCTACAAGCAGTATGATGGTGATATTTCCCGAAAGATGTGCCCAGCCGTCATGGCCGGCAATATAAGAGACCAGCCGCAGATAGAATTCAGGAGAAGTAAACGCCAGCGCTGCAGGGGAGGTAAAGTAGGCGGCCAAGAGTGACCTGGAGCAGAAAATAAGCACCCCAATGGCAACGAGGGTATAGGTAAGGATGACCGGGGCATTGTATTTGATTCTCATGTTTCATCTTTTGTTTTGTTTGTAGTGTGGCAAACTTTTTATCGCTTTCGGTCAGGGGAAGCAAGGTTTAAAATTTGTTGACTGAAAACACAGAGATCTAACTTGCTATTTGACCCGGCTTGTGGCATTTATTAGGATTTATACAGAAAATAAATACCATATAATACGCTCACTGTGTGGATGCTTTTTCACTGGTGGATGCTTTCGGAGGGATACTATAATGGAGGAGCGGTACAATCCTGGTGATGTTGAGCCAAAATGGCAGGAATATTGGAACAAGAACGAACTTTTCAAGGTTACCCAAGATCCGTCAAAGGGAAAATACTATCTATTGGAAATGTTTCCCTATCCTTCGGGAAAAATTCATATCGGCCATGTTCGAAATTATACCATAGGCGATGTGGTGGTGCGGTATAAACGGATGAAAGGGTTTAATGTTATCCACCCCATGGGGTGGGATGCCTTTGGCATGCCGGCGGAAAATGCCGCCATCGATAACAATACCCATCCGGCCGCCTGGACCTATGAAAATATCAGGGCCATGCGGGTCCAGCTTAAAAAAATGGGGTTCTCCTATGACTGGGACCGTGAAATTGCCACCTGTCGTCCGGAATATTATCGCTGGGAACAATGGCTGTTTTTGAAAATGCTGGAAAAGGGCATGGCCTACCGTAAGGAATCCTTTGTCAACTGGTGTGAAAAATGTCAGACCGTTCTGGCCAATGAGCAGGTGGAGCAGGACAAATGCTGGCGGTGTTCCCAGGTGGTTCAGCAAAAAAAGCTTTGGCAGTGGTTCTTCAAGATTACCGATTATGCAGAAGACCTGCTGGTCCATTGTGATCAATTGCCCGGGTGGCCGGACAAGGTGACCGTGATGCAGAAGAACTGGATCGGAAAAAGCATCGGGTCTGAACTCAAATTTAAGATTGACGGAAGCAACGAGGATCTTGAGGTTTTTACCACAAGACCGGACACGGTGTTTGGGGCTACTTTCATGTGTCTTGCCCCGGAACATCCCCTCGTGGAAACCCTGTCCCGGGGAACCGATCAACAGGCGACAGTAGATGCCTTTGTTAAAAAGGTTTCTAGCCAGGAGCGGTCTGCCGATGGCATTGAAAAATATGAAAAAGAAGGGGTGTTTACTGGTGCCCACTGCATCAATCCTGCCACCGGGGAGAAAATTCCCATCTATACGGCCAATTTTGTATTGATGGGATATGGAACCGGCGCCATTATGTCAGTGCCTGCCGGAGATCAGCGGGATTTTGATTTTGCCCGCAAATATGGTCTTGATATCCGGGTGGTGGTTCAGCCCGAGGGAGAGACCTTTGATTCTGCCACCATGACAGAAGCGTATACCGGTGGTGGTGTGATGGTCAATTCCGGCCAGTTTGACGGTTTGGACAGCAAAGATGCCATGGAGGTGATGACCGACTGGCTGGAGGAAAAGGGCCGTGGGAAAAAAGCTATTTCCTACCGGCTCAGGGATTGGGGAATATCCAGGCAACGGTATTGGGGAACCCCCATTCCTGTGATTCACTGCCCTTCCTGCGGTGTGGTTCCGGTTCCTGAACAAGATCTTCCCATACGGCTCCCCGAAGACGCCAACCTGCTTGCCAAGGGGGGGTCCCCCCTTCCCGGGCTTGATTATTTTTCCAAAGTGACCTGTCCTGCCTGCGGCAGAGAGGATGCCAAACGGGATACCGATACTATGGACACCTTTGTGGAATCTTCCTGGTATTATCTGCGGTATTGTTCCCCCCGGTATGAGAAAGGGATGTTTGATCCTGAAGCCGTTAAATACTGGGCCCCGGTGGATCAGTATATCGGCGGGGTTGAGCATGCTGTGCTGCATCTTTTGTATTCCCGCTATTTTATGCGGGTATTGAACACCCTTGGGCTGATCGATTTTAAAGAGCCTTTTACCCGGTTGCTCACCCAGGGAATGGTGTGCAAAGAAACCATGACCTGTCCTGAACATGGATTTTTGTTTCCAGAAGAGGCGAAAAAACAAGCGGATGATACCCTTGCCTGCACCCGCTGCAACAGCGAAGTCACGGTGGGGCGTGTGATCAAGATGTCCAAATCCAAAAAAAATGTGGTGGACCCCAATGAGCTTCTTGAACGTTACGGGGCAGATGTGACAAGGCTTTTTTGCCTGTTTGCAGCCCCCCCTGAGCGGGATCTCGAATGGAATGAAGACGGGGTGGAGGGCTCTAACCGCTTTGTCAACAGGGTGTGGCGTCTTGCCATCGGATGCATGGACAAAATTGATGCCGCTGCTGTTGAGTCCTTTAACGGTGCCGCTTCTGACCTTAAATTTGCCGCTGCAAAAGAGCTGTATATTAAAGCCAACCAGACCATCAAAAAGGTCACAGAGGATATCGATAAAAGTTTTCATTTCAACACCGCCATTTCCGCTGTAATGGAGCTTGTCAACACCATGTATACGATTGAAATTGACAAGGCCGATGCTGAAATGCGCTCAGTTCTTCTTTTCTGTCTTGAAAATATTTTGCTGCTGTTGAGTCCCATTATTCCCCATTTTTGTGAGGAATTGTTTGAAAAAATGGGGAACAATGGGTCTATTCTCGAACAATCCTGGCCTGACTATCGCAAGGATTCCCTTACGACCGACGAGGTGTTGGTCGTGGTCCAGGTGAACGGAAAGCTGAGGGCCAAATTTACCATTGGGACAGATCTGGACGAGGCCGGGATCAAGGAAATGGCCCTGGCCGATGAACGAATAAAAAAGTACATACAGGAAAAGCCATTGAAAAAGATTATTGTGATTCAAAAAAAACAGACCCTCGTCAATATTGTGGTGTGATATGAAATTAATTCGATTGTTTATGATGCTAGGATTGATGGCCGGGTGTGGCTACCACCTTGAAGGGGGTGGCTATATAAATGAGGATGTTACCCGTGTGTCAGTGGCTGTTTTTGAAAATAAAAGCTCGGAAACAAGTGCTGGCATGAGTTTTACAAATCAGTTGATCCAGGAGATTCAGGCGAAAACCGATACGGTTGTGGTGGATTCCAACCAGGCAATCCGGAAGATTACGGGAACGGTTAATGCCATCACATTTTCCGCCCTGTCCAGGATAACCTCTGAAACGGTTGTGGAAAGAAGGGTGACAGCCTTGGTGGATGTTCAATTGACGGGACCGGATGGAGAAATTCTCTGGTCAGTGAAGAATCTGTCTTCCAGGGAATCTTATACGGTTGACCCAGATAAGGTGGATGATGAAGCCAAAAAGCGAGAGGCCGTGGAAAAAATTGCACTGCGGAGCGCTGAGCGTGTGGTCAGTCAGATGACGAGCAATTTTTAGAGGAATAAAATAAGTAAGACAGGAGTTACGCCTTATCGATGGATAAGAGACGTAACTCCTGTCTTACTTACTTATTAACCGACTTTTTAAACCCGATTTTTAAACCCAATCTTTAAAGTGGGGTTTAAGAATTCACAAGTTTGGAAAGTCTTGAAATTTTTCTGGAAGCAGTTTTTTTATGAAGAATGCCTTTTTTTGCGGCTTTGTGTATTGCAGACTGTGTCTGTCTCATCAATTCAACTTTGGTGTCAGCACCAGTTTCCTGGGCGGCACGCAGACTTTTTTCCAGGTTTTTAAGAGTGGTTTTTGCAGATCTGTTTCTAAGCCGTCTTACCTGACTCTGTTTCGCCCGTTTCTTTGCAGATTTATGGTTAGCCAACTTGGTCTAGCTCCTTGTGTTAGTGAATTTAAGATAAAATTAAGCCATATTTCGAAAACGAAAACATATAGTTAAATTTGAATTTTGTCAAGGAAAATTTGTGAGAAAAATAATTAAAAACGCTGCGTCGGTGAGCGTTTTAATCTTTGTTAGTCGGATACTTGGTGTGTTAAGAGATGCCTTGATCGCAATGATTTTCGGTGCATCTTCCGCAAGTGATGCTTTTTTTATTGCATTCAGGCCCTTTGACTTGATCAGAAAGATGTTTTCCGATGGTATCCTGAGCATTTCATTCGTACCCGTTTTTTCAAGCTATTTGGAAAAGGGAAGAAAAGACCAGGCAATTGCCATGTTTTTATCGGGCCTGTTCATCCTTTCTGTGGGCGGGACCTTTCTGGTTTTTATGGGGATTCTTTTTGCTCCGGTTCTGGTGAAAATTATCGCTCCGGGTTTTACAGGGGGATCTTATACTTACAGCCTTACCATTATTTTATTGAAAATAATGCTGCCCTATCTTTTAACCATCCTGGGCCTTGCCCTTTGTATGGGCGTGCTCAACTCTCTTGGCAATTTCAGCATCCCGGCTGCCACTCCCATTGTCTTGAATCTTGTGGTGATTTTGTTTGCTGTTTTTATATCCGCTTATTTTGATCCCCCCATCCTTGCCCTTGCCCTGGGGGTTTGTCTTGGCGGCATGGCACAATTGGCGTTGCAGGTTCCGTTTTTAGTCCACCATGGAATGTTCAATTTCTCCTGCTTTACATGGCTGCATCCCGGATTGATAAAGGTGGGGAAAATAATGATTCCCTGTATGGTGGGGGCTGCTTCCTATCAGATTAATATTATGATTGCCAGCTTTTTTGCCTCCCAACTTCGCCAGGGCAGTGTTTCTTTCCTCTATTATGCTGACAGGCTGGTACAATTTCCCCTAGCCTTGTTTGCCGTATCCTTTTCAACGGTTTTATTGCCGTCCCTTGCCAGAAAGGCAGTTCTGGGAAAAAAGGATGAAACAGCAGCGGTTTTTGCAAAGGGGGCTTCCCTGGTTTTCTTTGTGACCATACCCGCCATGGCAGGGCTGATGGCACTTGCCTCCCCCATTGTTTCCCTTTTATTCAAACAGGGTGCCTTTGATGCCGCAGCTGTTCAATCCACATCAAACTGCCTTTTTTATTTGGTTTTTGGGTTGTGGGCCTATACCGGTACCCGGCTGCTTGTTACCCTCCATTATTCCTTGGCCTCTGTCAGACTGCCGTTTATTGCAGGATTGATTTCCATTGGGTTTAATTTGGTGCTGTGTTTTTTTTGGATGGAACCTTTTGGGTTTAAGGGACTTGCATTGTCTGTTTCCATAAGCGCCATGGCAGGCTTTGGGTTTTTGTTCATGAACATGCCCAAAAACCTTTCCAGGATATCTTTGATTATTTCCGCTTGCAGACCGGTTTTTATATCTGTTATAATGTTTTTCTTTGTTCGCTGGGCAGCTGGATTCCTCTTAACGGAAGAATATGGCAAAATGGGACTTGGCGCGGGGATATTTGCCTGCATCCTTTTGGGTGTGTTCTTTTTTCTTTTGGCCGGTATCTTCTTGGCAAGCCCTGAAATTAAAATGATAAAACAGATGTTAAAAAAGAATCCCCAATGACGGTATTCGAAAAAATGGCTTTTTATATTGGCATTTTGCTGACCCTGGTGCTCTTGTCCCTGATTTTTTTTTCAAAGAACGGGGTCATGGAGTATGGCAAACTTAAACGACAAGAAGCTGATATTGCTGCCCAAACGGTTCAATCGGCAAAGGAAAACCGGAAAATTGAACGAGAAATTAAAAGTTTGAAACATGATTTTGATTATTTAAAGCACCTGGCCAAACATGAGCAGGAGATGGCAGAACCGGGTGAGCTTATTTTTAAGAATATGGTAGATAAAAAGGAAAAAACACCATGAGTCAGGAGTTTAATACCCTGGAACTTGCCAGGATTTATGAAAGCCAGGGGTATTTTCAGGATGCCTTTGACATGTACCAGGCCCTTTCAACTGAAAGGAGGCAAAAAGATGATCCGGCTAACGGACAAAAAATAAATGCCAGCCTCAAGCGGATGGAATCTGCCCTGGAAAACCAGCCAAGGCAGCCCTTGGCCCAAAACACCCCGGAAAAAAGGATTGATCTTCTTTGGGAACAATGGCTCACACTCCTTATTTTACAAAAAAGAACCGATTCGATGAAACCGTTAACACACCTATAGCAAAGCTTTTGGAAAAGATTCTATGATTAAAACAGAAAAATTTGGTGTCGTGTATCTTGTGATCCTTGCCGGTCTCCTCGCCTTTGGGGTGAATTTTTTTTCACCCGCAGGCATTGTGCTGACGGGGCAGTGGGACAGATCCAAGGGGGTGGTAATGGCAGGTTCCAAACACGATATTGTTCATGCCGATATTGAGATCAACAACCCCCTGCGGGTTCACCAGATGATTAAAGACACAAAAGTTGTCCTTATGGATGTCCGCCCAAAAGAGATCTATGACATGGGGCATCTTCCCGGTGCCTTTTCCTTTCCTTTGGCGGCGTTTGATGAGGTTCTTGACAGGCTTTTGAACCTTGTAAAAAAGGATTCCAACATCCTGGTGTATTGCTCAGGAGTTGAATGTACGGACAGTCATACCGTTGCAGCACAGCTGATGTTCTTGAATTTCAAAAAGGTTCAAGTTTATGCCGGCGGCTTCAGGGAATGGCAGGAAATGGGATATGAGACAGAAAAAAATGAAAGCTGATCAACTCAAATCGGGATGGCCGAACTGGATTTTCTGGATACTCAGGCTTATCCTCGGGCTGACCTTTATCTGGGCAAGCTGGGCTAAGATGGTGGCTCCCGGGGAATTTGCCAAAATTATTTACGGGTATGGGGTGTTTCCGGGGATTTTGATTAACCCTATTGCTATTTTCTTCCCCTATCTTGAATTCTTGGCGGGTGTCTGCCTGGTCACAGGAATTTTGCCAAGATCTTCTCTTTTTATTATTAATGGGTTGTTGACAGCATTTATTGTGTTGATTGGATTTAATTTATTCCGGGGTCATGTCTTTGACTGCGGCTGCTTTTCTGTCTCAGGAACCCATACCGCGGCATCTGCATGGTTTCTGTTAATCAGGGATTTTTTCCTTCTTGCAACCGGTATCTTTCTATGTGCCCAGTTTAAGTTTAAGCGCCGGGCCATGATTTACAGGGATTGATTCGGGAAACTTTTCTCCACTCCCGTTAATTTTAAGTACAGGGTTGGTGTTTAACTATTTCATGCGGACAATGCGCAAGCCCAGGCTGTTTCTTTTGGCAATGGGTTTATAATAACTGCGATAGGCACTTCTCTGGTACTTGGCTGTCTGGTACCAGCCCCCCCCCGGATGATTCGGTGATTTCCTTTTTTTTCCAGGGGGTCAACAATATTGTCTTTATAGGTATCTGTAATCACCCCAACCTTGGCCTTCCAAATATTTCGCCAGCGGCAAGCATCCAAAACCTATTCTTGAACATTGCCGTGCATGTCGTAAAGCCCCCCATTTGTTGGGTTTTCTGGTCTTGACAGGGTGGGGCTTAAAATCCCGGGCCGGACCTTGAAGGCCTGAGGTATAACAATACCAGGCCGTGTCCACCAGTGCGGGCTCCGGTTCATTGCAGGAGAAGGTGGTGACAGGACCTTTTGCAAATGCGGTGGTACTGCCGGCCCTGCAGGCATACTCCCATTCAGCTTCCGTGGGAAGCCGGTACCGCTTGGTTCCTTCCAATTTGTTTAGAAAAGAGATGAACTGCATGGCCTCATTCCATGAAATGGAATCCACGGGATAGGTGTCCCCCAGTTTAAAGGAAGAAGGGTTGGGGGAGGCAAGCTGGTTCCATTGTCCCTGGGTGACCTCTGTTTCCCCATGGTAAAACTGCCGGCGTGTACCAGGACAAACCGCATGCCCAGTTTGTTGGTGTAGATATCCTGAGCAGAACCTATTTTTGTTTGGGAAAAAAAAGCAAAAGACCCATAATAACAAGAGAAGAACATCTGAATTTTGAAAAATATTTCATAAAATTATCCTGACTTTAGATATCAGCGGTTTGCGTCTTGGGAATCCTAACACACTCATTGTTTTTTGTTCAATACTACAATTATATAATATTTTTTTCTTACCAGTTGAAAAATTGTGTCCAGATGATATGAAGGGAGAGGGATTAATTATTTAAGAAACAGCAAAACAGGAGTTGTTGGATGAAACCAAAGAATAAACCAGAGTCAAAGATTTCCATCCCCCCATCAAATACCAATCGGGAAAATATCAATCAGAAAAATTACACCACAGATCCTGAATCAATGAATTTGGGTACTTCCCTGTTGAAAAAAAATGAATTCACGCTGATTATTGCGGGGGCTCTGGTTGTCACGGTGATTGTTTTTTTTATTTTTTTCAAGTCTTCGGGCCCCAAAACCAAAGACTTGTCCGGTGTGACTTCAACCGACACTGCCAGCGTATCTTTTATTGAACTGGAAAAACGGATCGGCGACATTGAATCGGTTTTGGAAACCCTCCGGGCGCAAGGGTCAGGAACTTTGGGTGCAACGAAACCGGTTCAGATGGCGCCACTTCAACAAAAAGTCCAGCGCCTTGAAACCTCGGCCTCTGTGAAATTTGATTCCCTCATTGGACGAATGGGAAAGGTGGAAAAACAGATCCGTTCACTGAATCAAAAACTCAGGACTCAGCCAGCGCCGGTTAAATCCCCTGCAACTGTAAAATCTCCCAAAAAAACACCCCGTAAAAAAATAGTGAAAAAATCAACCAAAAAGCCTGTTGAAAAAGCCTCCATCTTCCATACCATCCAAAAGGGGGAAACCCTCTGGAGCATTTCCAAAAAGTATAAAATCAGTGTGGCAAATCTTAGGAAATTGAACAATATGTCATCGGATGCCACAATTTATCCCGGGACCAATATCCTGGTCCGGTAACTTTTTTTATAAAGGTTCATCCAAACAAATCAAGCACCATCAAAGAGTTCCTTCCATAAAATTTTTTCTTGTCATTTCTGGCTCCGCAGTTTACATATTGTACATACCACAGGGGTATGTCTCCAACCACCTCATTTCACAATGATAACATGATATGATGAGGTTTTTTATGTCACACGAGTTCCAGACCTTTCTAACAATGGCCCAGGCCATTGATGCTGTTGCAACTGATTTCGGGCAGTACGGTCCCCAACCCGACCTGTTTCGTAAAATCGGCCCTTTGATTTTGGGAAATGATTTTAAAACCGGCATTTTCAATGGGGTCAAAAGAGCATGGGTTCGCTTGAATAGTAACCAGCCATTTATACCGGTGGATGATACCGCCTTGGGCTTCTATTTTATTCATGTGCTTGAGACCTCTGAAAAAGATATGGCAAGGGTAGCTAAAATATGCGCTCTGGTTTTTCAAACACCTGCCAGACCAGGTGTGGGTGAGGGAAAATCCGGGGTATGGATTGACAGCCATATGAACGAGTTTGTTTGTAAACGATGCGGAAATTGTTGCTGCAGGTTGGGAAATGTGTGCCTCTGGGAAGACCGACAATTATGGGAGCGCCTTGGACGCAGTGATATCCTCTCCTGGGTGAAAGAGGAACAATTGGACGCCGGCGAGGTTCAATACCGGATTTGGATTGATCCACAGAAGGGAAAACCAGCAGAATCATGCCCGTTTCTTGCTCAGAAGCCAGGAAAAGTCACATTCTACTGCACTATCGAGGCAGTCAAGCCTCTGGTATGCTGGGAATATCCATTTACAAAAAAACATGCCCAGCATACTGGATGCAGGGGCTTTGAAGTCAATGAACGGAATTGAATCTCGTTAAAATTCACATCATCGGCACGACTGAAGTATGATTTTGGTAACATTTATATAAAAGTGTATGCCAGCAAACACTCATAACCAATAACCATATGATATTTAATTGAGTGTAACTCAAATAACTTGATCTAAATTGTTTCCAAAACCCCTTAAAAGACTGGGGATTTTGAATACAAAAGATCAAGTAATTTTGGAGCCGATCCTTAGATCAATTTTATTGGCACAGGCAATACAAAATGGTGCTTCCGGTACAATAAGAAGTCTTTTATAGGCAATTGGTTCTTCACAGTTTATACAATATCCGAAATCCGGATCATTTATCATTTTAAGAGATTTTTCAAGCATATTGAGTGTGCGCTTTGATTTTGCAAGTGATGCTTCATTTATGCTTTTACTGTTTATTGCTTCCATTCGTGTTAGCCGACCAATGGCATTATCCGGTGATACTGGCTTGGAAAGATCTTTAAATGTTTCAATATTTTTTTTCGAACTTTCAATTTTTTTGATTATGGCCTTTTTAACACTTTCTTTTTCTTGTTTATTCATTTTATCTTATATGTCCTCAAATTGTTTATAAGTCAACACAACAATTGCCTGATTAATAACTATTTTAAAAAAAAAATAGCACTGGCAAGCTCTTTGCCATAAAAAAGTAAATAAAATTGAATTATTTGACCCCAACAGATTAATTGTTTATAAAAAATCAAAAAGCAAGCAAAAGGAGACACACAATGATTGTCGGAATTTTAAAAGAAATAAAAGTGATGGAAAAAAGAGTATGCATGACACCCGCCGGTCGTATGGCCACCCAGGAAGCAGCAAAATACCTTGAAATGCCCCAGGGTGGAATGGGCGTTCTTTTAGGCGGGGTTACTGGCGTTGAGCCAGCGACTGTTGTCGTTATTGGCGGCGGTGTGGTTGGCATCAATGCAGCCAAAATGGCATGTGGCCTGGGTGCAAAAGTTTACATACTCGATACCAATCTGGAACGGTTGAGCTACCTTGATGATGTCATGCCAGCCAACTGCTTCCCGATGATGTCCAACGCTGCTGTACTGACAGATATGGTTACCAAAGCAGATGCGGTTATCGGAGCTGTACTGGTTGCCGGTACAAAGGCACCCAAACTACTCACCCGGGATATGCTCAAGACCATGAAAAAAGGGTCGGTTATTGTTGATGTTGCCATTGACCAGGGCGGTTGTTTTGAAACCTCCAAAGCCACTACCCATGCAGACCCCACCTATGAAGTAGACGGAGTTTTACACTATTGTGTGGCAAACATGCCAGGTGCAGTTGCCAGAACATCCACCAGAGCGCTGACCAATGCCACCCTTCCATATGCCATTGAAATCGCTAACAAAGGCTGGAAAAAAGCCATGCAGGAAAACAAAGAAATCAAATTGGGTGCCAATGTCATTAAAGGCAAAATAACATATAAAGTTGTGGCAGATGCCTTTGATATGTTGTACATTCCAATTGAAGAGTTAATTTAAACGCTGATCTGCTTAGGATAGTGACTCAATATTAATTTATCCAAGGCTGTGAATAACCTACAGTCTTGGCTTAACAAAAAGGAAACAAAATGACTGAGTTATTAGGTACTATTGATGGATTTGTCTGGGGTTTGCCAACGATTATTTTATTGGTAGGTACAGGTGTGTTTATCTCCCTGTTAATGAAATTTATCCAGTTTCGCCATTTTATATATGGCTGGAAATTGATATCAGGAAAATATGACGACCCTAATGATGAAGGTGAGGTAACCCATTTTCAAGCATTGTCAACAGCCCTGTCTGCCACCATTGGAACAGGTAATATTGCAGGGGTTGGAACTGCAATTGCAATTGGTGGTCCAGGAGCCGTCTTCTGGATGTGGATTACAGCAATTTTTGGCATGGGCCTTAAATATGCTGAGTGCCTACTCGCCCTAAAGTACAGAGTTATACATGAAGACGGGACAACCGGTGGTGGCCCCATGTACTATCTGGAAAAAGGACTGGGTAAAAAATGGCTGGGCGTGGCTTTTGCCATCTTTGCTGCCATTGCCGCCTTCGGTATTGGCAACATGGTCCAGGCCAATTCAGTAGCAGAACCTTCACTGGACACATTTGGTATCCCTAAAATTGTCACAGGCCTTGTTATGGCAGTGCTTAGTTTTGCCGTGATTGTTGGTGGTGTAAAAAGGATTGGTTCTTTTTCCAGTAAAATAGTTCCTGCCATGGCTCTTTTCTATATTATTGGTGCCTTGCTTGTTATCTTCACCCATTTGAGTGCTGTACCCGCAGCTTTTGCCATGATTTTTCATGATGCCTTTTCAGGTACAGCGGCTACAGGCGGCTTTGTAGGAGCCGGTATTGCCCAGGCCATCCGTTTTGGTGTGGCCCGGGGGGTTTTCTCCAATGAAGCAGGTTTAGGTTCGGCCCCCATTGCCCATGGTGCTGCCCAGACTAAAGAACCAGTCCGTGAAGGCCTGGTTGCCATGTTAGGACCTTTCATTGACACATTGGTTATTTGTACTATGACAGCACTTGTCATCATTGTGACCGGTGCTTTTACAATGACAGGCGCAGACGGAACTGGTTTAACGGGTGCAATATTAACAAAAGCAGCCTTTCAAGCCGGTATGCCCTTTGCCGGAGGCGAATATATTGTCACCATTGGAATCATATTCTTTGCCTTTTCCACCGTTATTGGTTGGTCCTACTACGGCGACAGATGTGTTGACTATCTGTTTGGACAAAAAGCAGTTATGCCTTACCGGATTATTTACTGCATGATTATTCCAGTGGGTGCAACAATCAAGTTGTCCACTGTCTGGACGATTTCCGATATTTTTAATGCACTCATGGCCTGGCCCAATCTAATTGGGTTGATCTTCTTAAGTCCTGTGGTGGTTCAAATGACCAAGGAATATTTTGCAGATCCTAAACGGGTAAATCCCTTTGAAGATGAATCATAGACTGAGAATCAGAAATAAATGAATTGTTTCTTTATTCCAACCCTGGTTTATCCTAATAACCCAATGGGTTGGAAATAATTCTCACCCGGCCCTGATTAATGATCTTACACGTTAATCAGGGCCGTTTTTTTATAGTACTTTTATATAGCAATGGTAAATTTTCCAACCAAAAAAGAAAACTCTTATTTCTTTTGTTCCGTGGCAAAGATCAGCCCATGGCTGCCGAAGGGTTTCGATGGTAACGACATCCTCACTGGTATTAATGCTTTTCGATCATTGTTTTAAACAGGTGAAAATATACATCTGGAAGGAAAACAATTCCGATGATTTTTGAATTCTCAATAACCAGCAGACGTCGTAGATTTTTTTTGATCATGCTGTCGATGATCACCATCGAATGTTCAGTGGCAGGTTGATCGCATCTTCCCCTTAAATGTCAGACTTACCGCTTTGCTGATCGTGTCTTTCGGACGAACCGTATCAAATTCAATACTCATTATATCTCTTGCTGTCAATTCCATAGCCTATCTCCTATTTTTCAAATATCAAAAGAATTTATTTTAAATTTCTACAGTTTCGACTTTCACCCGGGTTGTCCCTTGGTTGTAAAACCCAAGTTTTTTTGCAGCACCAGCACTAAGATCTATTATTCTCTACAGCGTCAAAATTCAGTTGGATTATATAACTACCTTAAAATATTGATAATCCAACCTTCAAAAGAGTCCTCATTGTATCAGTATTTCCAACAAATCAGTTACCAAGTTCTTGTAACCTATTGATTTTACATAATTCGGGTTTGCAGTTCGACTCAATTTTTGATACAATTATGATAGTTTTATGATAGTTTTATGATAGTTTTATGAATTTAATCATAATTGTATCAAAGGTGCCCGATGCTTACAAAATCTGAGTCGTTTAAATCATTACAAAAATATTGCCTTAAACAACAGGTCATGAACATAAATGTACTATCCAAAATTCTTCAAACAAAATCACGAATGAGTATTTTTCGGCGTTTGAAAGAAATAGGATATTTTTCTAGTTTTTCACATGCCGGGAAGTATTATACACTCACGAATATTCCGCAGTTCGACGAAAATGGGTTATGGTTTCATGGCTACCCACTTAAGGCGGGACAGCCTTGAAAACAGGGAATCTTAGCATCCCTGAATTTTAGATACTACCAGCGAATACTTTGCCTAAAAATACGGGGAGTTGCTACTCATGTAAACTATAAAGGGTGGTGCTGTAGTTTTTGAGGTATGAGTTTATAACCAATCGCTTGCATAATGGCATTGATATTTTCAAAGCGTGGATTGCCTTTACTAGACAAGGCTTTTTGTAATCCTTGGCGTGTAATGCCAACCTGCCCCGCAATATCAGTGATACCTTTTACTTTTGCTATTGTCCGTAAAGAACTAAGCAATGCTGCTGTATCAGCTGTTTGTGCGTATTCATCAAAAATTTCATCAATATATGCGTCAATTTCATCAGGATTCTTGCGAAAGTAATCTGATTCAATATCGTCCAGCGTTCTATAAGTTCTCTTGGTCATTTTTTTGGTACTCCTTCCAATATAATTTGGCAAATTTAATATCTTTCTTTTGGGTGCTTTTATCGCCGCCGCAGATAATCACAATAATATGCTCCGCACCTTCACCAAAATAAACGCGGTAGCCAGAGCCGAAAAACATTCTTAATTCCGAAACCCCTTCACCGACAGGCTCACAATCTCCATAATTCCCTTGCTCAAGTCGTCTTAACCTCGTTAAAATTCGGCGTCTTCCTTGTGTGTCACGCAAGTTATTATGCCAGTCGGTAAAGGGTTCATTTCCCTGCTCATCCTGATAGATGATAAGTTGTTTCTGATTAACGCCTTGTCCCATACTTTAAACATACTCCTGCATACTATAGTTTGCAATAAAAATTTATATTTATACTTAATCATTGATGGGTACATTTTTCTTAAGTTAGATGGTAAAGCCCTGGCTGTGACAGCGCATGGAACATATTAGGATGCACTGCCCATCAATGGGCACAGGGTTATCACTGCACCCCAGGATTTTATTGGTCTCCACAAACCCCTTCCACTCCTCCCGGGACTGACCGTTCTCCATGGGTTTATCAATCCAGGGAATCAGACTGGCTGCCAGGGGAACCATCCAGTTTTCAACGGGAAATCCTTCTGACAAAATATTGGCTGTGACATTACGATCCAAATCAAGGATGGCCGCAGATGGGGATTGATCCAGCAGGAATAGTCAGAAGGTTCTTCTTTATAGAAAAATCCCGGCAAACTAAGGAGCAATACAAAGATTAAGAACGTAGGGGCAGAATCTATTTCTGCCCCCATGTTGTGGGCAAACCAAGAGGGACTTTCAATCTTAGTTATGGTAGGTGCTTACTGCCATGTATGTTATAGAATGGGACAGATACCAAAGCTGGGTTGAGCTGCAATAAGGGTTTTGGTGTAGGGGTGTGAGGGATGATCAATGACATCCAGGGTGGGACCGGTCTCCACAATGACACCGTTATGGATCACGGTCTATAGCGCTCACCAAAATTGATACACCTTTGCTCAGTTAAACTGATACACTACTGAATTTACAAATAAAACTGAATAATAATTTGACAAAAGCCTGAAATTGAACTATAAAATTACTATTCAGGAT
>Ga0208900_1000584_pt1 | contig 22544 bp, 12 predicted proteins | sample AntAceMetag02UKK_FD_184763 | JGI IMG/M metagenome (GOLD analysis project Ga0208900, IMG submission 184763) | Saline lake microbial communities from Ace Lake, Antarctica - Antarctic Ace Lake Metagenome 02UKK (SPAdes) (version 2) | ecosystem: Environmental > Aquatic > Non-marine Saline and... | reverse complement strand
GCCCGAATGGTTTTTTTTATCAATAACGAATTGTTAATAAGTACTTTTGTTGCAAAATTCATGATTAAATGTTAATCCATTTAATCATGTCTTTGAGGAAGTTATTTTGAATATTTTACTAAGAAATAACAATGAAACAAAATGATTTATTTCACCCTCGTATTTTTAATGATCAAGAATGGGCAGATGGTTATTATAAACGAAATAAAGGGAGTATTAAAAAAGTTGGAAAACGTTTTGTGAAACTTTTAAAAAAAATCGGTTTTACTCATGGAACTATTTTGGATGTAGGATGTGGATTTGCATCTGTTCCTATTGAAATAGCTACAACTTTCCCTGATGCAAAAATCACAGGAATTGACTTAGCTGAGCCTTTACTTGACATTGGAAGAAATCTTATCAGCAAAGAAGGATTAGAAAAACGAATTACAATATTGAACGGAGATGCTCAGAAATTGCAATATGAAAACGATACATATGATGTTGTCATAAATACATTCCTACTTCATATTGTCGAAAATCCAATTTCAATGTTAAATGAGATTGATAGAGTTGCAAAACCCGGAGCAAAAATCTTAATAACAGACTTACGTCGTGGATTTTTAGCATATTTTATAAAGAAATTTAGAACAGCGTATACACTGAAAGAAGCAACTGATATTATAGAGAAATCAAAAATTAGGAAAGGAAGATTATCATCAGGTTTATTTTGGTGGGATTACATTTATACAAATAGCATTGATAGATTATAACAAAAAGCTCATAACAATGTATATATTTTATGGATGGTAAAGTGCTAAATATGAGCATATATATATAAATAAACATCGATGTAATTTGTAAGATTTATGTTTCAAAACCGCCACAAAACCATATACTCACCGTTAACGCCAAGTTGAGAAAAAACTTACAACAATGGGAAAGACAATAAAACTGATCTTTATATTAATAAGCTTGAATTATGGACTGATCGCTCAAACTGTAAAGTCAAATTGGGTTGGTATAAATGCTTCAATATCAGCAGGGGCACTGATACGATTTGGTGGAGTATTGGATGGGGGCTCTAGTTATAATGATGACATAGGATTTTTGTTTGGAATAGGATATTCAAGGGTAATAAACGATAAACTAGATTTTGAAACAGGTATTGATTATTCAAGAAATCCATTTGATTATGAATATACCAATGGTGAAGGACAAGTAATAAAGAGTGTAAGTCCTGAGAATATCGATTTGTTGACTATTCCCATAAATATTAAGGTTAAATTTAAAAAACAATTCTTTTTGATTACAGGAATACAATATGACCAAAGGTTTATGTCGATTAAATCACCAACCATAGATAATCAATCAGGAATAGGTTTAAATCTAAAAATGGGTAGGGATTTTAAAATAACTGACAAAATGATTTTATATGTTGCCCCTGAAATTATAATTCATAGCATAATACCCTTTTATCCTGAAAAGAATCAACAAAGATTGATAGAAATTGGATTAAGCATGGGTTATAAGTTTGGAGTATAAAAAAGCAATCAGGTGCGAAACGTTAGTCATAATTAAGAAGCAATCAATCGTGAAAAAAATAAAACTAGAAAATTGGAAAAAACAAGGCGTTGAATTTTTATCAATATTTATTGCAGTTGTATCTGCATTTGCATTAAATAATTGGAACGAAAATAGACGGGATGCTAATTCTGAAAGTAAAATTTTGATAGAAATTTCCAATGGACTAGAAAAAGACATTGAGGATATTTGTGCTAATAAATTTGGACATGAACTAGGAATAAATGCTTGCATTTTTTTTAGAAATGTGCTGGCCAATAAAAAAGTAAATTCAGATTCTTTAATGACTTATTACAGAGATTTGACTAGAGATTTTATTTCCATTCAAAACACTGCCGGATATGAAACATTAAAATCTAGAGGATTAGAGTTGATAAAAAATGATTCATTGAGACTTCAAATAATTACTCTGTATGAATACAATTATAAAATATTATTCTGAAATTGAAAAAAAGGTAGCTAAGCTTCATGAACAAATATTAAATGAAATAGAACGCTAGCCAACAGCAAATCATGGTTTACTGCCGGTTAACAGTCATCTGGAAAAATGATTGGAAACGGAAAAATACCAGTCATCAAAAACCTTCCGGCAAGTGAAGGGCTGTGGGGTCATTTTTGTGGAATCTCAGATCTCCTGATCCATCGTAAATTCAATGTCATGAAATAAATATTTCTGCGCAGAAATTATCAATAAATCTTCAACCTGAGTAGGCCCAAATCACGGATTCGAGAAATAAGGTAATCCATGCGGACTAACTTCGTGTCGTAAGGTCGGTGATCTTGGAGTGCATACAAGGCTACTAAGGTTAAAAAGCAGGAAATAAGGTTTTCATTTCTTTGTTGAATACAGAAACTACATAAAAACCTTACGACACGAAGTCATCATTGCCTCATTTTATCATTTTATCATTTCATCATTTCATCATTCTCGCATTCTCGCATTCTTACATTCCCTTCATCCCACCACAGGCTACGTTCATCCTGCTATTCCCGTCGTTTAAATAATAAAATTGCTTTCCCTTTTTTGTGGCTGTAACTTTATATTGTATTTCAATTTAGTTCTTTAATATAACCCAAAAACAACAGCCATGAAAACAAGCAAAAAACATCACAGTTTAAAACTAATCCATTCATTTTACAAGAGATTAGTCAGGCAATTTGGCAGATTTCACCACCAGCGAAATTCTCACAATTTTCAAATTTGCTCATCAACAAATTTTCAAATTAGTTTATGCTCATTAATCACAGTCGCAATTTTAGCATTTTCGCAAAATACTTTTGCCCAGCAAATTATCGCCACCTCAGGCGGATACTTCGAGGGCGAAAACATCAGCATGAGTTGGACTCTCGGCGAACCGGTCATCGAAACCTTTGCAGGGGATGACATAATCCTTACCCAGGGATTTCAACAACCCTACAATTTTTATCTCAGCCAGGTACTCAATATCCCCGCCGGCTGGAGCGGCGTTTCAGGATATATCGACCCTGTAAATAAAGGGCTTGAAGCCATTTTTGATGATTACATCCCAGACTTCATTATCCTGAAATCTTTGACGGGGTTTTATTATCCTGCCGGAGGAATAAATACCATTGGCAACTGGGATTATCAAACCGGATATATTGTTAAAGCTAAAAACGACATTAATATCACCCTCACCGGGACAAGGATTGATCCACCCATGGTAAACCTCGCCGCTGGCTGGAATCTGTTACCTGTCCTGACTTCATGTGGCGCGATAACGGATGAAGTATTTGGGGTGATGACAGACCTGGTGATTGTAAAAGAGGTGGCCGGGCCAAACCTTTACTGGCCATCCTTCAACATCGAAACCCTTGAGGAACTACAAGCCGGCAAAGCCTATTTCGTGCTGATGTCCGAAAGCGGTAGTTTCATCTATCCCGGTTGCGACAAAAGCACACCTTTGGCAAATTCATCTCACAAGCCTCTGAACCTAACACCCTGGAATAATTTGAATTACACTTCCACATCGCATACCATTGCATTCCCATCACAAGTATTGCTTGCATCGGGAATTCAACAGGGCGATTACATCGGGGCATTTATTCCCAATGGCCTTTGTGCAGGCCGTACTAAAATTACTGATATTTCATCAAATATTGCAGTGGTGGCTTTTTCAACTGACGGGACCACAAATGAGGTTGAGGGGTTCATGCCTGGTGAGCTGCTTCAATTCCGTGTGTTCAGACCGGGTGTTAATGAAGAAATGCAGATGGAATTGGAATTTGACCCATCGATGCCAAATAGGGGGATTTTTGAAAACCACGGATTATCTGCCATAAAAAATATCACATTAAACCCCTCATCAACTGAGGAAACAAATATGATCATTTCTGAGGTTTACCCCAACCCATCGCATGGCAAATTTTCGTTGAGCATGAGTACCTGGCCCGCTAACCTTCACATCATTCTGATGGACATGCAGGGCCAAACATTGGATAGTTTTAAGCCGGGTGAAATGCCCGATGGCATCGCTTATCAATTTAACATGCAGCAACTGCCAAAAGGAATATATGTTTTAAAAATAATATACAATAATACAAGCGACATCAAAAAGATTATCATTCATTAACCTATTAAAACCATAATATTATGAAAAAGCTAACAATTTTTTTAAGTCTGATTGTGCTGGCAATAGTTGCCACAGCGCAGCCCCCACAAGCCTTTAAATACCAAACAGTAATTAGGGACGGGGCAGGAAATATCTTAACAAACCAGGAAGTAGCCCTTCGCATGAGCATACATGATGTATCTGCCGCGGGCATCATTGTTTACCGGGAAACATTTATCGATACCACCAATCAATTTGGTTTGGTGAACCTGGAAATTGGAAAAGGCCTACCCACAATCGGTACATTTGCAACAATAGACTGGGCAAGCAATTCAAAATTTCTTGAAATTGAAATTGACCCTGATGGTGGCAGCGAATTTGCTTTGCTGGGAACATCTGAATTGGAGTCGGTGCCCTACGCCATGCATGCCGAAACAGTAACTAATGTGGATGATGCAGATGCTGATCCTACAAACGAATTACAAGAAGTTTCAAAAGCCGGTAGCCTGGTCACGCTTTCAAATGGTGGTGGCTCTTTTACCGATGAAACCGAAGATGCTGATGCCGATCCGGCCAACGAAACAAACACTTCAGTTGCACTGGATGGAACTGACCTGAAAGTAACGGATGCAGGTGGGACAATCACCACTGACCTGAGCAGCCTGGTGGATGATGCCGATGCCGATCCGGCTAACGAGATTCAATCTTTATCAATTAACGGAAATGATCTTTCTATCAGTAATGGAAATATGGTCCCTCTTCCAACGGGGATGCCAGTTGGTGCAGCCGGGCAGACAATAAACCATGATGGTAACGATTGGGCTGCTTCGGATAACCTGTTTAATGATGGGACTAATGTAGGCATTGGTACAACCACCCCTGGATCAAAACTGGCTGTTGCCGGTACAATAAGTGCCAATAAATTTACAGATGCCCAGGATGCAAACTTTTATATCGACCCTTCAGGTTACCCAACATCAGGCGTGCTAAATGGACATCTGGGCATTGGCGGCGCACCATACTGGGTAGATGGTTTTCCTATGGGTGCTCCGGGTTGGGGGCCAAACCTCCATATCAATACTGGGCAGGATACTGCCTATTTGTGGATTGGTGGTAATATTTCACAAAGTGGCGCTGACCTTGGCTACCTGGACTTTATAGGGAAATGGAATAATTCACCCTTTATGAATGCGGGCTCACACAGATATGCAAGTATAAATGCGAAAGTTATTTCTGGTGGAAGCCAAACATATTACCCAAGTGGTGCACTTATTTTTTCAACCGCAACCGGAGACCCCTTTACTTTCCCATCGTCGGGAACAGGTTTTGATGAGCAAATGCGGATAACACATGAGGGTTTTGTTGGTATAGGGACAGACGATCCATGGGAAAAATTGCATGTGGATGGTGGTGGTATCTATATAAACAATCCCGGTGGCATGACTGATCATGGCGTATATGTTGAAAATGCTGGTGGTCATGGTTATCATGTTTACAATGCCAGTTCAAATGGATTTAATGTTCTTAATGCCGGTGACAATGGTTTAAATGTAACAGAAGCAGTGAACAATGGCGTTCTCGTAAGTACCGCACATAACTATGGTATTGATGCCAGTGGGGATTACGGAAACCACCTGAGGAGCCAGGGAACGGGCAGTTATGGATTGGTTGCACATTCCTTGTGGGATGAACCAACAAATCCGGGTTTATATGTTTACGGCACAGCTTATATTTCAGGTAGCCTGACCGCACCAACTTTTACAGGAAACGGCTCGACCTTGAGCAACCTCGATGCCTCAAACATTTCCACTGGTACATTAAACAATAGCAGGTTTAACGCCCTTTCTGATTTGGGTGGTGGAAGTGGCACTACTTTTTTGAGGAAAGATGGCATCTGGGCAAGCCCTGCAAGTACAAGCTATTCTGCAGGAAATGACTTGAATCTTAGCGGAAATATTTTTTCATTGGATGATGATATTGATGTGAATTATGTAAGGGCATCTGGGACAAGTGGGTTAAAACTTTTTGATAATGCTGGTGAAGGTATATATGTCAGGGATGGCCGTGTAGGAATTGGGATCTCCAATCCGGAATATGCCAAACTTTGGGTACATGCAACTACTACTGCAGGTCTAAAGTTAACAAACGACGGTACTGGATCCGGATACAATGATGGGTTTCTTCTCTCATGGCAATCCAACGGAAACTCAGCTGTTGTGCTATGGAACAGGGAGAATACTGCGATGGCATTTGCAACCAATAATGTTGAGCGAATGCGGATCGAGTCAGATGGTGATGTTGGTATTGGCACCACGACACCTTCAGCCAAATTATCTGTAAATGGAATAGCCAATAAACCCGGAGGTGGCTCCTGGGCAGTATTTAGTGATGCCCGCTCAAAAGAAAACATAGAAACCTACCAAAAAGGTTTAAATGAGTTGATGCAGCTAAAGCCAGTCAGTTTTAACTACAAGGCAGAATATGAATGGGGAACGGATACATACGTTGGCCTAATTGCACAAGAGGTCGAAAAAGTTGTTCCGTCGATGGTCAGGGAAATTGAGGTGAATGATATCACCGATTTCAAAGAAGTTGACCCAAGCGAATTAATTTACATCATCGTAAATGCTGTGCAGGAGCAACAAATAGAGATAGATAAACTCAAAAGCGAAAACGCAACCTTAAAAGCAAGAATCGAAAAATTGGAGGACAAATAATTTTAGCTTAAAAAGTAAACGAACCAACTTGTGACTTTTTGTTTTCCCTGGCAGCTTGCCCACTGGCGGACTGTCGGGGTTTTCTCATATCATAAACATCAGGTATATCAAATAAAAGAACTAATTCAAAAGACTTAGCATTGGTATTAATCATTCAATAGATGTTATTATTTAAATATAATGCATTTTAAAAAACCCACTGAAAACTTGCTTTTCGTAAATAATTCACCTATATTTGGAGATTCTTTTTTTAAGCTAAAATCAAGAAATATATGAAGATAAAAATACATTGTATCTGTACTAAATTCTTCCTGTATCATTTATCAAAGTTTCGAATGATCCTATTTCGAATCAGCTTATCGAAAGTTCCTCGCTAACCATCAAAAAGTCAAGATTATGAAAACACAACATGCAAATTTCCTGCTTAAGAGCATTCCTCAGATTTTCTTAATACTCTTCCTGTTTTCTGGTATTATAGTGCTTGCACAACCAGGCGATAACATCAGGGACGTAACCCCGGGATACGTTGGGTGGATGGGAAACCCTGATAGTTTAGGTGTATTCATCGACGATACATGGTCTGAGGAGGAGAAAGATTCGGCCCGTGTGGCCATGGAACGGTGGAACGGCGCAGGAGGAATTCCAAAATTCAAGGAAGTTGATAGTTCAGCCAATGCCCAAATTACCATTACAAAGGGAGACCCCGGAGGAGATGATCTAGGAGCCGCTGAGGTGAGTGGAGATGCTGCCACAGGTAAGTTGACTGGCGTTGAAATAACCGTGAAAGGAAACCCTGCCCCATTAAGTTTAAAGGAGGTTTTTACACATGAATTAGGCCATGCACTTGGTCTTGATGATACTAACCCCGTCGATAACCCGGATGATGTAATGAAGCGAGAGGGAGGGTCCAATGGCACTGACGGCAATCTTTCACAACATGACACTACCCAATTGACGCAATGTGTCGAAAGTATTGTCATGCTGGGGCAGGAGCCACGCGATAATTTAGTTGCTGTTTTCCCTGATATGGCAGTACCGCCAGGACAATATACTGATGTAACCTTCGAACTACCGGACGTTTACCCTCCTGAAACGGTGGTCGTTGTTGAATCTCCAGCAGATCCGCTTTTGTCTATAGAATACTCTTTGCTCGATGGAAACCTGCTTTATGTAGGGATGTTTTCCGATCAGGCACATGGTTCCGGAACTATATATTTTGATATTACAATTTTACCACTTTCAGGGATACCTTCACAATTTTGGGGTATTTACTACCTGAATCATAACCCCACGCCCCCCATCACGTTTGTGTGCCCGATGGAAGTAACTCAAATTGATGGAAGTGTCCAGGTAAACTGGGAGGAGCAACATAATTATCCTTTTGTTAATTCACTACGATCAAGATTGGTTGTGGATGGAAACACTTATTATGATGTTAAACCAGGAGGTAATTATTCGATACAACTTGAACCAGGGCCTCATATGCTTGAACTATTTGTTGACGATTTCCAGGTGAACAGTGCTTATTCGTCAATGGATATTTTTGTTGAGGAACCCATCCTGAATGCAGAAATACTCAACTGGCCAGACACACCACCCAATCCTTGCCAGGGAGATGGATTAATAATTGACTTCTCGATGGTTGAAGTGCTAAATGCTGAATTTACCGAATGGCTTGTTAGCCCCGAAGAGTCCGGAATATTCGATGACATTTCATTCACACTGAATCCTGAATATGCGGGCGATGTTATCATCAGCCTACTTGCATTTGCAACACCACCTGGTTTTGATGCAATAGCAAGTATGGAGTTTGAGGTTTATCCCCTGCCGGATGTAAACTGCCCGGAATATGATCCGGTATGTGCAGGTAGCGATTTCATCGAATTCCCGATAGTAGAGATGGGTGTTTACATAAATGAAGCTGGTGATATAGTTACAGGGTTTGATCCGTTAACATCTGGCCTATATGCATTCACTCTTACAGTAAACGAAATTCCGCCACCCGCATGGACAAAAGTGGGAGATGGTGGTTTTGGAGATCCGAATAATGTAATAACTTTTCCAAATGTGGGTTTCAGCGATTACCATTATGCAGGAACCGAGAACAATATTACAGGTGGTGAAATATGGAGAACCTCGGATGGCACAATTTGGAATCAGGTAAATATTGATGGGTTTGGGGATCCAAATAATACCTATGCTGATCCTGAGGTGGTTTTCGGCGATCATTTATATGCTGGAACCACAAATGAAGTCACCGGTGCAGAAGTATGGAGGACTTCTGATGGTACAAATTGGGAACAAGTAAATATTGATGGATATGGGGATCCAAATAACGTTTTTACAGTTCCATTGGTGGCTTTTGATGGGTACTTGTATACCGGTACAACAAATGAAGTTACAGGAGCAGAAATTTGGCGGACTACTGATGGAATAACTTGGGATCAGGTAAATATCGATGGATTTGGAGACCCAAATAATGTTTATGCAGAACCAGGTAAGTTTGCTGTTTTTGAGGGTGGTTTATACGTTGGTACCTGGAATGAAGTAACAGGCCCGGAGGTGTGGAGGACTTCTGATGGAACTTTCTGGTTGCAAGTGAATGATGATGGGTTTGGAGATCCAAATAATACCGGAGGACATCCTTCAGTAGTTTTTAAGGGTAATTTATATGCCGGACTTTGGAATGAAGCTACAGGTGCACAAATTTGGCGCACACTTGACGGGACAAACTGGACACAAGTAGTTGCTGATGGGCATGGGGATCCGAATAATATTTATTCGGGCCCGTTACAAATAATTGAAGGTAACTTGTATACCGGAACTCAGAATGATATAACCGGAGGAGAAATTTGGAGGACTGCTGATGGTACAAACTGGACTCAGGTAAGTACTGATGGATTTGGAAATCTAAATAATACGGTATGTTGTAATAATGATAAGTATACGGGAACCAAGAACAATTTCCTCTTATCCGGCACAGTAAATGAATCTACAGGTGGCGAGATTTGGCAAGCTGAGATATATTCAGGCTGTTCGGCAAGCTGCGATTTTACAATTGAAGTTGTAGCCCAACCTTTTGTTTATGCAGGTGATGATGCAACAATCCAAGATGAGGAAACCTTTGTGTTGGCTGATGCCCTAGCATCCAATTGCAGTACGCTTGCCTGGACAAGCAGTGGCGATGGGATTTTTGATGAGCCTTCTTCACTCAACCCTACATATACAATGGGAAGCGACGATATCGAAATAGGTAAAGTGGACTTATGCCTATTTGGCGAACCCTTTTATCCCTGTATTGTAGTGTCAGAGGATTGTATGGAACTAACCATTGATACTTTCGAACCAACGGTTCCACCCTGGCAAGATTCCTTCGAAGATTACGCTCTCGGTTCCGATATTGTTGGCCAGGAAAATTGGGAGTCCTGGTCTGGGGGTGAATCCTCACCCAGTGCCCGTGTTACAAATGAACAGGTGCATTCCGGAGATCAGGCCTTGAAGACCATGGGAGATGAAGATTTAACAGGTGATGACATCGTTCATCAATTTGCCGGATGTAATGCCGGGTTATGGGAAGTGAGCACATGGCAGTTTATTCCTAATGATGCTTCAGGCGGATCAACTTACTTTGTTTTACTCGACCAATATGGCAATACTCAGGAAGATTGTCACTGGGCTACCCAAATAAAATTTGATACTGATCTCGACATCGTCGAAAGTGATTATGAGGGGGCAAGCCTTCCGCTCGTAAAAGGTGAATGGGCAGAGCTGAAAGTTGTCATTGATCTTGACAATGATAATCAAACAATAATATACAATGGAGAACTGCTTTCATCAAAAAGTTGGACTCTTGGAATTCCCCAGGCAGCGCCAGGGATTTCAAATATTGCAGCAATCAATATGATTGCAAACGATTTGGCAGACTACCCTGTTTACTACGACGATATGATGATAACTGATGACCTGGGAGATTACCCGATCATTACCTGTCCTTCTGACATTGAAACATCAAATGATCCCGGCATATGCGGAGCAACAAATATTGATTTAGGTCAACTAGAAATTGAAGATCCCTTTGGAATAGATACAGTTTATAATAATGCACCTTTAACCTTTCCCGTAGATTCCACAACAGTTACATGGACTGCCATTAATAATATTGGGGGAACTGCCTCATGCGATCAAATAGTTACAGTCCTGGATACAGAAGATCCGGAAATCCCGCCTTTGCCCGATATTGAATCACCTAACGATCCGGGAGAATGCGGAGCAGTTGTGGACTGGCCACCGCCCGATCCTACCGATAATTGTGAACCGCCATCACTGGGAAGCAATTACCAGCCCGGAGATACTTTCCCTGTCGGTGAGACCGATGTATTTTACACAGCAACAGATCAAAGCGGAAACCAGGGATACACTGGATTTACAATAACAGTCCTGGATACAAATCCACCTGACATGCTCTGCCCTGATGATTTTGAAGTGAATGTAAATGCACCGTCTTTTGAACTGACTGAAGCTACACCTGAAGGAGGTTGGTATGAAGGGCCCGGGGTTGCTGACGGAATATTTTATCCAGCAGATGCAGGCATTGGGAATCACCTGATCATTTACAATTACAATAACCCATCATCAGGATGCCTCTATAATTGTGGTTTTTATATCATGGTAACAGAAGGAGAAGGCCAGCTAATAGTAATACCTGAAGGATGGAGTGGTATTTCTGGCTATGTGGAACCAATTAACCCTTCTCTTGACGTGATATTGTCTCCAATTTACGATGAATTGGTGATTTTACGTAATAATGAGGGGATGTATTACCCTGATGAAGATATCAATACACTCTGGTGGTGGGATACCTATTCGGGATATATAATAAAAGTAGAGAACTCAGTAAATCTGTTTATTGAGGGTACGGAAGTAAGCGACAAAACATTGTTGCTTAATCCGGGTTGGGAAATCATACCCGTACTGAGTACTGATTTCTACAATATTGTGGAGCTGTTTACAGGAACTCCTTTAACGATAGTCAAGGAAGTTGCCGGAAGCGGTATTTACTGGAATGACTATGGCATCAATACCATTGAGTTTGTTGAACCCGGAAAATCATACTATGTATTGATGGACGGGCCTGCGGAAATCAGTTTTAATTTACCCATGGATGGAAAAGCAGGAATGGTTCAAAAACCGGAAGATCAGGTTGAAACTCCCTGGAACCCGGTTTCACACACTCCATCCTCACATGTAATTGCATTTAACTTTAATGGGCAAGTTCTGAGTAAGGGTGATATTGTTGCTGGCTTCAATCAAGCTGGCTTATGCGCAGGCTATACCCAGCTTAATGACCAGGATGCCCCTTTCGCATTAACTGTTTTTGGCAACGTTCCCTTTGCAGGGAATGATAGTGGATTTGAATCAGGAGAATTGATTTCCTATCAGCTTTACAGGCCAGCCAGCAACGAAACCTTTAAACTGGAGGTGAGCTACAATCCTGAAATGAATACCGGCAACTTTGAGGTTAATGGATTATCTGAAGTGACATCCGTAAAACTAGCCCCATTGGGAATTTTAGGGCTTCAAGCTGCAAATATTAACATTTATCCAAATCCTAACGACGGTGCTTTTACCATTGAAGGCATTGAAGACCTCGCGGAAATAAAAATCTTCAATGCATTTGGTGAAGAGATCTATTTATCTGAAAAATTGTTGCCAACAAAAATTGCACTGACACAAGCAAAAGGAATATATATCATAAAAATAATCACCAAAAAAGGAGCGCATTATGGGAAAATAATCATCAATTAAAACAATTAAACAATAATAATCAAGGGCTTTGTTACCCAACAACCAAATAGAATAATTATTTTTAAATCTAAATAACAAGGAGGTCAAATGAAAACAAGACTAAATTTCAAATCATTTCTTGGGTTAATTGTATTCGTATCAATATTACTCTTGTCATGGACCAAAGGAAATCATAGCGAAACATGGGAAAAAGGAGGAACCATTAAAGTATTTGTAAAAACACCACCAGGGGATGCTGCTCAGCAAGCACAATATAGGGCTGCTGTGGCAGATGCAATTGCAAAATGGAATACAATCCAGGCAGCCTTCGGTGGGCTTACGTTAGAAATTACCACAGATCCAGCGGAACAAGATGTAGAGGTAAATTGGGAAGCAAACGCCGATTCCTGGGGAAGTGTTGCATCAGGAAAGGATCCTGTGAAAGTAACTGTTGAATCAAATGATGGGTTGAACATAAGAGGTATCACAAGAATTCTAATCCATGAATTTGGTCATGTGGAGGGTCTTGGTCATTCAGCAAAATCTAAGCTTATGGAAGCGAAAGCTTATGGGAAAGATGGAAAAAAACCTACCAAAGAAGATTTAAACAGTGCAAATGACTATATTCTGCCAACAGATGATGATAAAGCTGGGAAAAAAGCCCTTTGGGGGACAGTGGAAAAATTAAGCAAATCTGTTGCTACCAGTGACGTTGTGTTTGATCCCAATAGCAGTAATTACGTTTATACATACGAGTTAACAACACTCCCTGATTACACAGATCCGGTGAGTGAGTTTACAATTGAATTACCTCTTGGTATTACTGAGGAGAATTTTGTAGTAAGTATAGTACCATCAGGGTGGAATTATGAGTTCTATAACGGGATTGTAATTGGTAATACTAAATCGCTGGATGAGGGTGAGGTAGCATCTCCCTCGTTGCTTCAGTATTACACCGAAGATCCGGCAGGCTCAGGTGCATTTCCCGGTGATGTCTTTTATTTTCAAATAATGAGCCCACATGCACCTATCATAAAAAGAGCTTTTACAAATTCACCAAGTTTCGATTCCGATGAATTCGAAGTTCAGGTTCCTTCACCGCCACCCGGAAGCATCCCAACTCTTAACCAATGGGGTGTCATCATCTTATTGCTTTTGGTTTTGGCTGTGGGTATGGTATTCCTCTATCAGCGTCAAACTTCGCTGGCTATGGCAGGAGTTTCAGAGGCTTCAGGTGTCAAGCCAAAACTCTTTGACAGCAAGTTGTTTTCTAAAATCTTTGCGGTGACACTTCTCATAGGAATTGTCGGCCTGGTTGCAGCTTACTTGTATTACGGCCAAATTACCAATGCCGATCCATTTGGCACCGTTGTGAGTGCTGGAATTGTAGCCTACATCGCCCATTTATGGTTATTGAGGAAATAGAAATAAGTAATTCACCATAAAATAAAAGGTTATGAAAAAAATACTACTTCTTGGTTTTTACCTTGGCATCTGCAGCATATTGTCGGTAAGTTTCGCCAATGTGGGCACAGTTACTCTTGTAAATGGGGCACAAAGAGCTGGCAATGTAAATGCTATTATTCATTATGCAAACGGAACACGTGATACGGTAGCTGGTAGTGTTTGGCATCCCAAAGGTACTTCTGGTTCAGATAAGGCAACACAGCTTAAGAATGATTGTATGCAGTGTGTGGGTGCAACTGCAGTCGCCATTGGCGGTACTGTCAGAATTGCATCAAATGGGGCAAATGGTGAAATTACAGAAATCGATATCATTGATAATACCAATCAGAGACTTACAATAAATTCAAGCAATCTTAATGACGATATTCTGACGGTTGGTGTTAAAATAAAGGGTACTGGAACTTGTGTTGATGGTATGGCATATTTAAGTTTGGATGATTGTGGTGAATCTATTTCCATTCCAACTTATGGTAAAACAGGAGTGCAAGTTGCCGAAGAACTTGCCTCAGGTATAATTAATTGCAATGCAGAATTAGGAGCAACAATAATTTCCTATAGCATGGGAGGAGGAGAAACAGGAGTTATTAGATTTCTGAATTTACCACCTGAATTCTCAACAATTACTTTTGATACCGGTGGGGATTGTGGTTTGTCTGCCATAATATCTATGGGTACAAATACACAATTTATCCCCACCCTTACCCAATGGGGAGTTATCATTTTGTTACTCCTAGTTCTTGCAATTGGTATGGTGTTCCTGTATCAGCGGCAAACTTCGCTGGCTGTGGCCGGGGTTGCAGAAGCCTCAAGTGCCAAACCTAAACTCTTCGACAGAAAGTTATTTACCAAAGTGTTTGCAGTAGCATTGCTTATTGGAATTGCCGGGCTGGTTGCAGCTTACTTATATTATGGCTCCATTACCAATGCCGATCCGTTTGGTATCGTTGTGAGTGCTGGAATTGTAGCATACATGGCGCATTTGTGGTTGATGAAGAAGGTGGAAGATAAAGGGTAGAAAGTAGCGGTTGGATAAAAGTCCTGGGGTGTACGACAAATTTCACACATAAACTCATTAACCTTATTTTATGAATCCTCTACGAGGATTTCCCCCGTTCTTATCTGCCGTGGTGTTACAATTATGTAACCTCTACGAGGTTGTTTTCCATTTTTTGAACCGTTTCTTAAGCTTACTTGAAAGGAAATAACCAGTAGGGAGAAATAGAATTGTGAAATGGTGGTGAACTTTAAAAGTTTATGCCCGGCAATTACTAAATTCCAAAATAAGGTAATTCATTGGTAAATAACTTTTTAGAAGTTTTAATAGGAATAAAAACAGTGGTTTATACCTCGTAGAGCCCGCCTTGCCGCGAGGCAGGGTTTCAGAATTGTAGTAAAATCGGATGAAGTCGATTTAACAATCCTCGTAGAGGATTCATAATTTGGCAATCTTAATAAGTTACTGGGAATTTGTCATGCTGCTACCACAGAATTATTTCTTACATTTGCTAATCATACATTGGGAGGTTTGGTCACGTGATTGAACCTCCCGATTTATTGGTCAATTGATTTTATCGAAAAAAAAGCAACAATGAACAAAGGAAATTCAACCTTTAGTATTGGCAAAATCTACCGCAAAAACCCTGTTATTTTCTTTGTTGGCCTGGTAGCCCTGCAAATTATCCTGTTCTATGTGCTGTACCGAAATCCCTGGTTTGAACAAACAATATTTACTCCATTGGTAAATTTTTATGCCCTGGCATCGGGCATGTTTTTATCGCTGATTGGTTACGCAACAGAAGTAAGCGGAGATTTGATTTATTCCTCCCAATTTTCGGTGGGCATAAAAAAAGGCTGCGATGCCACCGAACCCATGGCCATATTCATTGCCGGGATTGTGGCCTTTCCTGCTTTAATCAAAAAAAAGTTAATTGGCCTCAGCATAGGCTTGTTCATTTTGTTTTTACTCAACATCATACGCATAGCAACGCTTTACATCACAGGCATCCACTACCCCGATTATTTTGAATCGATGCATCTTGCGGTCTGGCAGGTTGTATTTATTTTTGTTGCCATATTGCTATGGTTTTTATGGCTGAAATTTGTGGTTGGTAAACCTGAAACAAAATGATAAAGACAAAAAAAATAATCATTTCAATATTGACTTTTGTGCTGGTCTATACAGCCCTTTTGATGCCACAAATAAATATAAACAGGATTTATGCTGAGTTTTTTTGTAGTGTAGGGAATTTTCTTTTCGAAGATTTCCCCCGTGGTGGCTTTGTAAACCTAAAAACACAATCGGATAAAGGGAAAAATGATATCGCCCTTTTCATTTCAAAAGCCGATTGGATGGAAGGCACCAAAATAAAAGGCGTAACTACCAACAAAGCCAGCGACAGGATCGCTTACCTGATTACTGCATTTTTTATCGCGCTCACCCTTGCCACCCCGGTATCATGGAAAAGAAAGGCCATCGCCCTCATTTTGGGGTTCATCATTGTTACTGCCTTTGTGATGCTCAAAATGTACATCATCATCTTAAACTCATACACCCTCGTCGATTGGTTTGGCTTGTACCAGGAAGCAGGTGAAAAAGAAACCATCCAATTGTGGTATAGCCGTTTTGCCGCCCCGGCAACTTACGGATATTCATTTGTGATCATTGTTTGGCTGGCTTTAAGTATCGGAAAAATGGAATGGAAAGGTATGAATAGCTATCTTTCGAAAATGATCTCTACAAAGAATTAAGCTCACCGATTTTTCTCTATCAACCTTCAATTTATTAAGAACCTTATCCATTTGTGGGATTTTCACCCATATGTGCATATGAAACTGTTTTAGATGTTTGTTAATTTTAATTAACAAGCGTATAACTCCCCTCTATTAAAGTAATTACATACTTAAATGATTAAAACAAGATTATTTTCACTTTATGGTACAACAGTTGACAAGTTAATTCCAGGTTTTATATCACATTGTTTTTAACAATAAGTTAACAAATAAATGAAAAACCAATTAACAATCAGATTGTTAATGTATGTGGAAATCTGTGTCCAGTTTAAGCAGTAATCCTGAAATGTGTTTAAAACCTACGAAGGAGTATTAATTATCAATTCTAATCATCATGAAAAATTTTACGTTTAAAAGAAAAGTGAAAGCTGCTATTGAGAAAGGAAGATTTCTCGTGGCTTCTATGTTTTTAATTGCAATTTTTGCCGTCGGTTCAAACCAGGTGGCGGCACAAACAGATTGTTGTCCGGAGTTTATAATAAAAGATGCCGTGGAAATTTGCCCGGCGGAAGGTGCCTGCAATATCGATGTGCCGGGTGGCCAGGCAGATAAAATTATGGCTGCTTGCAAGGAAAGCGCCCATGTTTACACAGTTTACCCCAACGATGGAGCCTATTCATATACCTGGACGGTAAATGGCGGTACCATTGCAACTAACCTTGGTAATCCAAAGGTAATTGTTTGGGGTACAGGCAGTGTGGGCTACATCAAAGTTGTGATAAGCAACCTCGCTACCGGTGGTACTTGTCTCGACTCATTAACAGCACAGATTTGCCTGATTGACGGCCCTGAAGCTAATTTTATTGCCGACCAGGATACTGTTTGTGTTAACACAGCAGTTCATTTTATAAATTTATCATTGGGAGGTAGTGTTTACTTATGGGACTTTGGCGATGGAATCACGTCCACACTGGCCAACCCCTTAGATCATCCCTACACTAATCCGGGCACATATACCGTAACCCTTACTGTTACCGATATGGGTGCCGGCCATTGGGTGCAAGTATTCCAGTTGGAAGATAGTATCCTAATGCAGGTTTCCTGCGGTTGTTCCGACACCATTACCAAAAAGATAGTTGTCCTGCCTGGTGAAGGGCCGAAAATTGAAACCGATTGTTGTTATGGCACCGTGTGTGCCGGAGATACATCTTCGTTTTGTACACCACCTGGTTGCCCGGATTATGACTGGGTTGTTACTGGCGGAACTATAATTTCGGGTGTGGGGACCAATTGCGTTTCCGTGCAATGGTCGCCAACTTATGTTGGCCCTACTACCATCAGCCTTGCTACACCCGGCTGTGGTTCTGCTCCATGCGAAGGGACAACAACTCTTAATGTGCCTGTTTTTTATCCAAGCTTTCCAATTTCAGGGCCATTAACACTTTGCCAGGGAGCTTCCGGAACTTTTTCATTGCCTACCTTGCCGGGTACTTATTACAACTGGACGGTTAGTGGTGGTGGTTATCAGTTTAACCTGCAGGACCGGAATACGCCCAGCGTTAACATCACATTTTTTGACGCAACATCTTATACTGTAAAATGTGAATATAATAATCCACTGTCAGGATGCGGCCCTGGCACAAGTACTTTTGATATCGATGTATTGCCTGAGTTTTTTGTTACCTATGGTGAAGAGCAGGTTTGTGAAGGCACTACCTGGACCTATTATACCAATGGTGACGCTACCTGGAGTGTATCTCCTGGTGGGCCTGGTATCGTGCCTGGTGCACCACCATCATCGGCAAATATTACCTGGAATAATCCTGGAACCTATACCATTACGGCAACAGCGGTAAATGCTGCAAACTTTTGTAACCTCAATGCGATTAAGGTGGTAGAGGTAATTGCTAAACCTGTATTGAATCCTATTGCAGGTAACGACAGCGTGTGTCCGGGCGAGAATGTTACTTACAGTGTTTCGTCAGATAAAAAGGACCAGACCTTTGTATGGTCAATAAGTGGAGGAACAGGAACTATACAGACCGAGATGGGATCTATGCACGATTCGGTGGTTGTTCAATGGACGGGTACCGGGCCATGGCAGCTTAGCGTTTACCAGAAAGGTGAGCCCGGTGTTTCTTGCGATTCAGATCCTGTGCTCCTAAATGTATTTCCTTTTCTCTCCCCAGTTATTAGTGGTGCCAGCACCGTGTGTGTAGATGCCAGCGAAGTTTATTCCGCGGGCGGTTCCAACCCTTCGGGCGATTTCGATTGGATCATTAGCCCTGCGGCACAGGGGACGATACAAAGCGGACAGGGCACCAACTCAGTTACCATCCTGTGGCATGGCCCTTCAGCTACTGCTACCTTAACGGTTACTTCTTGTACCGGCAGCGACACAAAATCAATCAGTATCACCGGGCGACCTGTCGCCGACGTTAGCTACAGCACCTTGCCCGTATTTTGCCAGGGCGATGTAGTGAACTTGGTACTTTCAACTCCGTATTTCGGGACATACAGCTACGACTGGTACGAGGTAACCACCGGAAGTGAAGGGGTTTATACAAACACACTGAATATCAACGTTGCTTCACTTGGAGTTGGCACACATCAATATTATGTTTTGGTAAAGGAAAATGGCTGTGAGTTTAAATCAAATATCGTAGATGTAATCATCAAAAATTGTGTTCCCGGAAGTCCGGGTGGTCCTTCAGGCCCTAACGGCTGCGGTGTGATGGCATGGTTCTGGCCTTATGTTGAATGCGATAAAGTTACCCTTATCGACAAATCAACTGTTCAACCAGGTATTATCAACAGTTGGTATTGGAGCGTTAGCCCAGCAGGCAGCTTCGATAACATTATAGCTCAAAACCCGGTGCTCACAGTTCCGGTATCAGGACCTTACACCATCACACTAACGGTAACTTCATCTTCGGGCTGTACTGCAACTTATTCCGAAACGGTGGACGTTCTGCTACCCACTGCAAGTTTCACATACACAGCCCCACTTTGCGATAATGCACCCATCAGTTTTACTGCCTCTCCACTCAACCCAACTTACAACTATGCCTGGGATTTTGGAGATGGATTTACATCTTTTACACCCAACACGGAACATATTTATGGGTCTCCCGCTCCCGCCAACTACACGGTTAGCTTAGTTATAAGTTACGACAAAGGCTGCGTGGCTAATGCCTCACAAACCATTACGGTTAACCCATCACCCGCTTGCACCATTACGGCCAGCGACACCATTTTTTGTCCTGGTAGTTTCGAAACCCTCACTGCACCATGTGGAGGTACGGGTTGGGGATACCAATGGTATAAAAACGGGAATCCCATTCCAGGAGCAAACCTCAGCACTTTTGATGTTTACGAACATGGCGAGTATCATGTAGTGGTCTCAAATACAAACGGCTGCTCCAACCCCTCGAATAAGATTTATATGTATATGAAACCCTTGCCTTTAGCAAAATTAACCGGCGATGGACATATTTGCGATTATCCTGCATCCCTTTCCGGGGTTTATTTAATTGCCAATTATGATATCAATTATATCTATAGCTGGAGTTGTAATCCTCCCCCGGCTACTTTTTCGCCGGCAACAAGTTATGCAACCTGGGCAAGCCTTACTTTGCCTGCTGTTTTGCCCGCCACCTACGAATTTATCGTTCAGGTTACCGACACTACTACCGGTTGCGTTAACAGCGACACCTTGTGTGTAACTTTTTACGAATTACCCACTGTAAGTTTCCCCTTTATGGCACTTTGCGAAGGCACACCGGTAACACTAACGCCCACGCTCGATGATTTCTCCAAATATACCTATCATTGGAATACCGGGGAAACCACGCCCACGATCGTGGCCTCAAATCCCGGACATTACAGCCTTACCGTTACCGATATTAAGGGTGGATGTCAGACTACTGCTGATGCAGCCATAATTTTTTCTAAGCCCGATTTAAGCCTCTTCCCATTGGGTTGTGCCACTATTTGCCCTCCCGATATCTTGAATTTGTACATTCCTTTGCCACTCAATGCATGGTGGCCCAACGATACCTATTCGAGTGCTTATCCTTCCATTACCTGGTACGACAATGGTAACTATGGCAGCCCGGTAGGCTATGGCGAAACCTTTAATTTTCCGGCATCTGGAACCGGAAACCATGAGTTTTCGGTAGTGGTGCAAAACAGCTTTGGATGTGTGGATACAGCGGGCGTATTTTGCCTCACCGATAATTTAGTGTGTTGTGAAATCATCGCTGCAATAAACCAGACTGATGCAAGTTGCGTAAATTCAGCCGATGGGTCATTTTCTATTTACGTTGATCCTACTTCAACAGTTGCACCATTTACTGTTACTATAAGTCCGCCAAGTGGTTCACCACCATATACAGTGTCAATACCCGCAGGTGGTAATCACACTTTTTCAGGCTTAGCTCCGGGATCTTATGTTGTCACCATAACCGATGCTTCCGGTCGATGTGAAGATATTATTGAAGTTGAAATCGGATTTTTAGAGGATGATTGCTGTTTTGCTGAAATAGATCCAGGTTTCGTACACATTTTAAATGACACCATCTTTTATTCAGATGTGGTTTGGGACAATAAATACTACATCGATGATGGCGTAATGGTTACAATGAGTGGGGCAATGTTCGACATTACCAACGTGGATGTTGTGTTTGGCGAATGTGCAGGTATCGAATTTGTTAATGGCGGCTACCTGCGTGCCAACAATTCAGTGTTCAGGCCCTGCGATATCGATAAGAGCTGGAAAGGTTTACGATTTGAAACCCCGGGCGAGTTTGACAATATCGTGAACGAATCCACCTTTAAAAATGCCGAGGTTGCACTCTATTTCATGGAAGGTTCGGATGCCGTGGTGTCAAGTGGACTGTTCTCCAACTGCAACTATGGCATCAGGGTTGAAGGCAACAACAATTTCAACCACCCCATCAGCGGCAACCGTTTTGTTACTGACGACTTCTTCCCTGATTTTGCTTGCCAATGGAAGTATTCATTTGTTAACAACTCCTCTACCTATGGTATCTACTCCGAGTATTCCAGGTTTATTGATCAGGTATCCCACAACGAGTTTATCAATGCAAAGGGGTCTTCCCTTCCTGTAACTTTTGGGGTTTACCAATTGTACAGTGGAGGTGTATTCTCCGAAAATACATTTACTGATATAGGCACATCCGGGTATTTCGGAAGCCAGATGTTTTACACCGGATTTGAAAACAACGAGATTGAGGCAAACCTTCAAACCTTAACTAACTTCGGTTCCGTTTATGTGATTTCATGCAATGGCCCTGTTATCGACATTGCCAACAATGAGATTACAAACAACTACAGCCAATGGGTGGGTTTCCTGGCCATTTACGCCGCTAACTCCACTAACATAAGTATTGTAAATAACGAGATCGAAGGTTTCTTTTTTGGGATAGTCGATATCGGTTCCATCAACCATCAGATTACAAAAAATGTAATCACCAATAGCCAGGTTGCTGGAATTTATGTGATGGAACAAGCCAACAGCAAGGGATACATCACCTGTAATTCGATTAAGATGAAAGATTACAATGGTAGCTTTGGTATTTTAGGGTTTAACATGTCATCAATGAGCGAGGTGTCGAGCAATTGCATTACCGACTGTTACACATCAATGAACTTCTCCGGATGGGGGGGGACAAAAATCTTACCCTTAATC
>Ga0208900_1000583_pt1 | contig 22553 bp, 18 predicted proteins | sample AntAceMetag02UKK_FD_184763 | JGI IMG/M metagenome (GOLD analysis project Ga0208900, IMG submission 184763) | Saline lake microbial communities from Ace Lake, Antarctica - Antarctic Ace Lake Metagenome 02UKK (SPAdes) (version 2) | ecosystem: Environmental > Aquatic > Non-marine Saline and... | reverse complement strand
TGTCTGCCGATCAAAACAGCTGGTTTCAGGCAGTGTTAAGTCATAATTTACTGATGGCGCTACAATATTCTTGGTGGCGCCACCTATCGGGCCACCCTGTTTTGATCCTCCGGATTATCAAATCTAAACACCTGTTTTTAATGAATTATTAATTTCATCCGGGGGGCACAGGCGTCACCGCCATATGGCATGCATATTGCTGTATTCTAAAGATGACAGGCGGCTTACTCGATCACTCGGCACGCAGGCATGCAGTCTTCCTTTCTCAATTACCATGGCTGTTTTTTGACAACGAGTTCAGTCACGTTCAAAGTAAACAATGGGGGAAATCGGTCAACCCGCGTCATGATAAGGTAAGCTGAAATGGTAATAACATTTTAAATCTGTTTAAATACTATAAGGAGGTAAAATGCCAAGTTATGTCATTAATGAAAAATGTGATGGGTGTAAGGGAGGCGATAAAACCGCTTGTGAATACATATGCCCTAACGACCTCATGACCTTAGACGTAGACTTGATGAAAGCCTACAATGCGGAACCTGACATGTGCTGGGAATGCTATAATTGTGTTAAGATTTGCCCATCCCAGGCCATCGAAATCAGAGGGTACGCTGACTTTACACCTCTGGGCGCAAATGTTGTGCCGTTAAGAGGCAGCGATGATATTATGTGGACAGTCAGTTTCAGGGGAGGAACCGTAAAGCGCTTTAAATTCCCAATCCGGACAGTGGCTGAGGGAAATGTTGTACCCGATGGTGATTTTGGCGAAGGTACCGGGACATTGGATGACCAGCTATTGTTCACGGAGCCAGCTTCTTTAAAAGCTGATAAACTATGGACCCTTAAAAATTAAAGGATACATCATGAAGAATTTTGAAACTGTTGAAGTATCAACAGATCTTTTGATCATTGGTCCAGGTATGGCTGGATCTGGAGCATGCGTGGAAGCCGCGCATTGGGCCAAACAAAACAATCTAAAAGTAACCGTCGTGGATAAAGCAGCCATGGAGCGAAGCGGTGCCGTCGGCATGGGACTTTCTGCGATAAATCAGTACCAGGGCGAAAATACACCCGTGGATTATTTAAGTTATGTCCGCCAGGATTTGATGGGTCTTTGCCGGGATGACCTTGTGATGGACATTTCCAGACATGTAAACGGCAGTGTCCATTTATTTGAAAAATTCGGCTTGCCAATCTGGAAGGACAAAGAAGGCAATTATGTGCATGAGGGCAGATGGCAGCTGATGATCAACGGGGAATCCTACAAAGCCATTGTCGCTGAAGCTGCCAAAACAGCTGTGGGCATAGATAACATCTATGAACGTGTCTTTATTATTAAACTATTGTTGGACAAAAATGATAAAGAACGGGTCTGTGGTGCAATTGGATTCAGTGTCAGGGAAAATAAAATTTATGTATTCAAGTGCAATGCCTGTATTGTCAGTGCCGGCGGTGCGGTACATGTTTTTAAACCCCGATCCACCGGCGAAGGATTGGGCCGGGCATGGTATCCCCCATGGAATTCCGGGTCCAGTTCCTATCTCACCACAGCAGCCGGTGCTGAAATGAGTTCCCAGGAAGTGGTCTTTATTCCTGCGAGGTATAAAGACGGCTATGGACCCGTGGGGGCGTGGTTTTTATTGTTCAAGGCAACAGCCACCTCGGCCACCGGGTTTGATTACATGGGAGAAGGGCTTGCTGAAGGCGGGGAGCTGCATAACTGGCCGCCTTATGGAGAGGTAAAGCCCATTCCAACCTGCCTGAGAAATCATCTGATGATGAAGGAAATGTATGAAAAGGGGGATGGCCCCATATTCATTCATACGGATAAAGCCATTGCCAAAATCGCAGAAGCAGCACCGGATAAAAAAACCTATAAAAAAGAAATGAAAAAGCTTGAAGCTCAAGCATGGGAGGATTTTCTGGACATGACCATCAGCCAGGCGGTTCTCTGGGCATCAAAGGATGTTTTTCCTGAAGAAAGCGCTTCTGAAATCATGCCGTCGGAACCTTATTTTATCGGGTCTCATTCAGGGGCTTCAGGTGCCTGGACAAGTGGGCCGGAAGATATCCAGACCGAGGATTCCAAGGGGGATTATTTTTTCGGGTATAACCGCATGACAACAATCAAGGGTCTTTTTGCCGCGGGTGATGGTGTTGCCAACTCAAGTCACAAATTTTCATCCGGTTCCTTTACAGAAGGCAGAATTGCTGCCAAAGCAGCGATTAAATTTTGTGTTGAGAATATGGATAAACCAGAACCGGATACGGGTGTTATTGAAAAACTAAAAGCAGATATCCAAGCGCCATTGACGACTTACGAAGACAACACCGGGTATACCACCCTGGGGGCTGCTAAAAAACGGTATGACCTGCCCGTGGAAGAGGTTAACCCCAACTTTATTACGCCTAAAATGGCATTATTCCGTCTCAATAAAATTATGGATGAATATGTCGGTGGCTGCGGTTCTCAGTACAATTGCTCTGCTGTTACACTGAATATTGCGCTCAAAGAATTAAACTGGCTCAAAGAAGACCTGTCTAAACTTGGTGCCAGGAACCTTCATGAGCTAATGCGGTGTTGGGAAAACATACAAAGAGTTCAACTGGCTGAAGCACATACCCGCCACAAATTATTCAGAGAGGAAACCCGATGGCCCGGATATTTCTATCGAACAGATTTTCCCAAGATGGATCAGGAAAATTGGGGAGATGTGTTTGTCAATTCAATCTATGATGAAGGAAAAGATGAATTCAACGTTTTTAAACGAACCAAACACAGTTTGGTTCAAATCGATAAAGTGGTAGGGATGTAATTGGGTGATACGCTCTTGCCGCCTGAGATACTTGTGTAATGCCATTCACAGTATCCCTCCAAATTACAGCCGAACAAAAACCCTTTTTTTGTTCGGCTGTAATTAACACTAATGATACTTATTGATAATAAACGGATGAAGAAAAATAACGCAATAGACAATACACAAAAATGGTATGACCTGGGGTATGCCCATGGCATCACCTTTGCCCATGAAGAGGCTGATTATGAAGAACTCGCCGCCATATCCGGAGAAAAGGCCATACCCGTTCAATGGGATATCTTTAGAGCACAGATCTTAAACAGATTTTTGGCAAATTCTTCATTTGATTTTTCGGCATATTCCAGAGGATTTGGCTGTTCATGTGAAAAAATTTTTAAAACCCTGACACAAAAAGGAAATAAGTCATGACACGTGAAAAAATACCTGTTTGCCCCTATTGTAAAGGGGAAATGAAAAAATGGAAGGTCCCTGTCGCATCGACCTGGGGAAATGAATTCTTCTATGTTTGTTTTAATGAAAATTGCCCTTATTTTATTGAAGGATGGCAATATATGTGGGAAACACAAAAAACCTATGCCTCATACCGGTGCAAGTTTGATCCGGATTCAGGCAAATATATGCCGTTGCCGGCATGGTCAGTGGATGCCTTAAAAGAAAGTATCATGGACTAAGGACCTCAAATTTTATAATCTTAACAAAATAGCGTAGAATTTTGGTTCAACTTATTTCAACTTATTTTATCTGAGGCCCTAAACCACACGGTTATTTGATGCCGAGCTTTTCTTTTCTCGCCAGCATGACGCTTGGCTTGAGCTTCAGCCCCTGTTGCTTGAGCAAACCGAATTCAATCCATCGCATGGCAAACCTGTAAAGTGCCGTGTCATCTCGACGAATCTGGACAATTTCCTGCTCTTCAATATCAAATTGTTTTAAAAAACTGGTTTCAAAAACGAATTGTCTGAATTGATCAATATCATAGCAGGCCATGAAAAACATTTTTTGAATTTGTTTGTTTTCAATTGTTTTGTCACTTAAAAACGACGCGGTGGTTATATCCTTGAATAATGATTCCATCTCCTGATAAACCGGGACATTTTGTTGATCAAGCCATCCTTTTACAGTTGAAGAGGTCTCCGATTTAAATCCCAGGCAGAACGGCACGTCCATGATTGAATAATAAACCTTTCCTTTTCTTTCAGTGATCTTGGTTGACTCCGGCTGCAAGGGGTACACCCGGCATGCCCAGGGACGGCTTTCATATACGGAACACCCGGAATCAGTCACAAATGGACAGCTCGTTTGTTCATCATCATTCATTTTTAACCCCACTACCGGCAAGCCGCTTTTCCCCATAAGGGTATATGTATATTTTTGTAAAAATGGTCCGGACAATATGTTCAGACAATTTTTTAATTGAATAATATCATAGGGCATTAAAAATATGTTAACATTCCGGCAACATCTTGTAAAACAGTCCAGTTGACGGGTACATTCAAAACAAAAATCATCTTCAGGTTTTAATACGTTTAACCCGTTATGTTTGTTATCAATCACGTCTCCTCCTTAAAAAAATGGTTTACATAATTACAATCAAAATTTATGCCAAATATGACATTTTTTTGTTATTTTTACTAAAAAAGTCGGTTTTATGGATAAAGATAGGGTTTACTTAGCATTTGGTTTGTTATAACCTATTGTTGATAGTGGTGTTTGTAACGCTTACCCTGTTACCAGGGAGACGTCATGACCGATATTAAATATGAAATTCAAACCAACGAATTTGTAAAGTCACTCCTTGAATCCATCGGTGACGGCATTTTTGTCCTTGATCCAGAAGGAACCATCATTGCCTGGAATCCGGCAATGGAAAAAATCACCGGTTATCTGGCGGGTGAAATAAAATACAAGAGCTGCCGATTCTTGCATTTCAGTCAATGCTTTGATAAAAAATGCCCCACCATGATTCAAGACTGCGGTATTCTAAAGCGGGGCCGCGTTGAACCAACGGAATGCCTGTTAAAGCATAAAAACGGCCATAATGTATCTGTTACAAAGAATGCCCGGGTTATCAGGAATAAGGATGATGAGATCATCGGCATTGTTGAAGCGGTAACAGACCTCACCGAGTTAAAAAATGCACGATTAAAAATGGAAGAAGCCACTCGCCGCCTGGGCGAGTTGAACCACCTGGGCGGGATTATCGCAAAAAGCCAGATCATGCAGAACGTTTTCTCCTTTATCAAAGCCTCGGCAGCCTGTGATGCCACCATATTGATACAGGGTGAAAGCGGTACCGGAAAAGAGCTGGTAGCCGGCGCAATTCATTCCATTGGAGAACGGCGGGATAAGCCCATGGTTACTATTAACTGCAGCGCACTTCCGGAATCGCTGCTTGAAAGCGAATTGTTCGGCCATGTAAAAGGGGCCTTTACCGGTGCCAGCCAGAATCGTGTCGGTCGGTTTGAAGAGGCAGACGGTGGCACCCTCTTTTTAGACGAAATCGGAGAAATTACCCCGTATATACAGGTAAAACTGCTGCGGGTGCTCCAGCAAAAAGAAATTGAACGGGTGGGCGAATCCAGAAGACGGAAAATAGATATCCGGGTGATCACGGCTTTAAACAAAGATCTAAAATCCATGGTTGATGCCGGCACCTTCAGGGAAGATCTTTATTACCGGTTGAAAGTTTTCCCCATTTACCTGCCGCCCCTGAGAGAACGAAAAGAAGATATCCCGCTTTTGGTCCATCATTTTATTAAAACAAACAATACAAAGTCAGATGTCAATGTAAAAGGAATTTCAAAAACTGCATTAAAAGCCTTCATGGATTACGCCTGGCCTGGGAATATCAGGGAGTTGGCCAATGCCATCGATCATGCCTTTGTTTTATGTTCCGGCCGGGAGATCTACCTTTCGGATTTGCCTTTTGAAATTCGAACACCATCGGCCATGGCTGTATCCGGTGTCAGCAATCCCTGGGTACAACCTGAACATACCAGGCCCCAACACCAAAAATTGACCAAAGAAATTCTTCTCCATCATCTCCATGAAAGCAACTGGAACAAGGCGGAAGTCGGACGGCGTGTCGGACTGAGCCGGGCCTCCATATGGAAATATATGAAGAAATGGGATGTCCCCCTTCAACCTTGACAGAATACGATCTGTTACATATTTTTGATATGGATAAATAGAATGATTTCTGAATGAGTTTCCCCCACAAATTTTTTGGGTACCGTTGATGGTAACAAATTTATTTCCTTGTTCCAGGGAAGGCGTATCGTCAGAAATTCGCACCGGTTTTGAGCATAAGCGCGCCTTTAAAATTATGCTTAAAATACTTTTATAATTGGGGATTCGATTACTATAAATACTCCTTGAAGAAAGGCCACATTTATGTAAGAGATTCTTAACATAAACTAGTGATTGTTTATTTTAAAAATGCGTTTGGATTTTTCGATATGATATCAAATTTTGATAATGCTCAAATATGAGTGGTATCCAGTTAGACTTTTTGTGCTTGGCTTCGTCTCCACTGCCAAACTATAAAAATTGTGCAAGATATGGAAAGGCGAAGCCGTACTCGAGGCCGACCCGGATGATACACGAGAACTGTTAAATTATAGGACAGCCTTTGAGTTTGTATCCGAATGTCTGGATAGTGGCGATCCGATTACTGAAGGAATGATTCGTGAAATCCATCGGAAACTGGTGCAAGGCGTTCGAGGGGGGAAAGCTGAGCCAGGAGCCTACCGACGGATACAAAATTATGTGGCCAATTCTAAAATAGGAGAGGTTATTTATACCCCGCCATCTGCTGTTGAAATCCCTGTAATAATGTCACAAATGGTAAAATGGCTGAATTCTGGTCTTGAAATCCATCCGGTTTTAATCAGCGGTATTGCCCAGTTCCAGCTGGTCCATATTCATCCGTTCCTTGACGGTAATGGTCGAACGTCACGGCTGTTGTCAACCCGATGTCTTTACAAGGCCGGATATGATTTCAAACGTCTGTTCACCATCAGTAAGTATTATGATCGTGACAGACCCACTTTTTATAGAAAAATTCAAAGTGTTCGTGAAAACGACATGGATATGACCGGATGGCTGAATTATTTTATTACTGGGCTGGAAACTCAAATGATTGAGGTCAAAGAGCGTGGTGAGCAGGTAATCCGTAGAGATGTTCTGGTACAAAAATATGGCTTAAATGAGCGGCAAGGCAAAGCTATAAAATTTTTATTAGCCCGAGGGAAATTTACAATAAAAAATTTTGAAAAACTTTGTTCTGATATGAATCGACGAAGTTTGCAACGTGATTTAAAAGGATTATTTGAAAAGAAATTAATAATGGAATCAGGGACAGGACCGCCAGATCCAACACGCCATTATGTGTTATCCGAGCTATGACAAACTGTGTCCCGGAGCTGTGACACTGCTATGACATATGCTGTGACATTCGTTAGTTTTATTTAACAAAAAAATGAACCGGGTGTGACCGGTTATTTTTGCATTCATCGCGCCTGCGGTGCAATGAATGCCGAGTTGAGAAAAATGTGTACCGCAGGGCGAAGAACCATCGAATTTGAGCAGGCGACCAAACAGTCGCTCTTCAACTCGGCATTTTGAAAAAGAAAAACGGAAAATGAATAGATTTGTATAGATAATATCCAAGACATTTCATTTGTTCTTAGAAGCGGGGAAGTAAACAAAGAAATAAAAATTGAACCCGAACCCAAATGATTGAGTTGACGCGAAGAACTTCGGCTACCTGACAGGCAAGGATAGTTGGCACTCAACTCAGCACCGCATTATGTTTGGAAAAAACAAAACCACGAGGCAATAATGAAAGATATTGACTATAAAAATTACGATGATTTATTCCCCAATAAAAAGATCACACCTGTTGGGAAGGTCAAGTAGTATTGTAGGTCAGTATATGAATATAATTATTAGTATTGTAATACTAATAATTATAGTTTAACTTGGTGTTTAGATACTATGATAGGATTTAAATTATGATTGAAAAATTATTTATGCACCATAGAACTATTTTAAGTTCATTTAACCGCCCGTTCAAAAGATATTTTTTAAAAAAGCATGCTTTGAAAAATCGATTTTCAATTATTGCAGGTCAACGCGGAGTTGGAAAGACTACGGCAATGATTCAATATATCTATTCTTTTATCCAGGAAGATATTTTAAGCAAGCAAGCCTTGTATGTTCCGGTTGATCATTTTATGGTTGTCGGTCATTCTCTTTATGAAATTGCAGAGGAGTTTGTTAATTATGGCGGACAGTTTTTATGTCTTGATGAAATTCACAAATATCCGAACTGGTCGAGAGAACTAAAAAGTATTCATGATTCTTTCCCTAATATTAAACTTATCGTATCCGGTAGTTCTGCGTTGGAAATTCATAAAGGAAGCCATGATTTAAGTCGACGAGCTGTCGTTTATAAAATGACAGGTCTTTCTTTAAGGGAATTCATTGAATTGAAATATCATATTGAGTTACCGGTCTTTGATATTGTTTCTATACTGGCGGATCATGAAACGCATTCCCTTGAGATTACCAAAAAATTAGATTCGGAGCATTTAAAAATACTACCCATCTTTCAAGAGTATCTTCGACATGGATATTTTCCTTATTTCCTGGAGCATCCGGATGAAGATACTTATTTAAGAACTTTGGAGCAGGGTTTGCACACGACAATAGAAAGTGATCTACTTTCAATATATCCCAGGTTGGCGGGTGTCAGTATTAAAAAGTTAAAAATGCTGCTTTCAGCAATCGCAAGATCTGCTCCTTTTACACCAGACATGAAACGATTAAAACAAATAATTGAGGTCGGAGATGAAAGAACATTGAAAACCTACCTAAGTTATTTAGAAGATGGTAAAGCCATTACCTGTTTGTCAAAAAAAAATAAAAGTATCAGAGGGCTGGAAAAGCCTGAAAAGATTTATTTAAACAATCCAAACCAGGCGCTTGCAATATGTGACAAAGAAAAAGTCAATTCAGGCACTATAAGGGAAATATTTTTTACTTGTATGCTTCAAGAAGAGCACATGATTACAATTCCTCCAAAAGGTGATTTTATAGTGGATGACAAAATTCTTTTTGAGATAGGTGGTAAAGGCAAAACGTTTAAACAGATCAAAAATATTCCTGATTCATATTTGGCCTTGGATAATATTGAACATGGTATGAATACCAAGATCCCTTTGTGGATATTCGGGTTTTTATATTGACTTACAAAATCTCAAATAGGTAGTGTGTAATATGATGATTAATTTTTTACAAATGAGAGGACTATGATGAAATTTACCCCAAGGAAACTGGTTGTTTTAATTCTTTTTCTGATCGTTATTTTCGGCGGCTATTTTTTTGTTTCTGGTTTTAATGAATACCAGAAAGACGGGGTGATATCGGTTACAGGTTTAAAGGAGCCGGTCAGGGTTCTCCGTGACGCTAAAAACATGGCCTATATTTATGCCAAAAACAGCCATGATGCTTTTTTTGCCCAGGGGTTCATTACAGCCCAGGACAGGTTGTTCAGTATGGAAATTGTAAAGCTGTTGGCAAAGGGAAGAGTTTCAGAACTTTTTGGCGAAAAAGCCCTTGCCACAGATAAAAAAATGAGGGTCATCGGGTTTTATAGAAATGCCCAAAAACATGCGGGTATTTTGTCTGATGAGGAACGAGCGTTTTTTCAAAGTTATGTGGATGGGGTCAACACCTATATTGAAACAAGACAGGATAATTTCCCCATAAAATTAAAACTGGCGGGCATTGTGCCGGAGAAATGGACCATCCCGGATTCTTTGTCCGTGCTGTACTATATGGGATGGGGGTCCTCTGCTAATCTTCAGGATGAAATAATCACCCAGATGCTAATAGAAAAACTGGGTCCTGAAAAAGCCAAGGCATTATTTCCCGTTAATATAAATCCCGATGACATTTCTGATAACACCGCTTCACCATGGGGTGTCAATGGGGACCCCCTGAATTTAAATATTTTTGCAGACACGAAAATAAAAGCATTTCTTGATAGAAGTGATCTTGAAATAGGCAGCAATAACTGGGCGGCAAATGCCGGATTGTCAGCGGGTGACAAGCCCATTGTAAGCAATGACCCCCATCTGAATGCAACAAAACTTCCAGGGCCCTGGTATCCCATAGGTCTTTTTTGTCCGGATTTCAGGGCTGTGGGGGTTAACGTTCCGGGTATTCCCGGGATGGTGATCGGAAGAACAGATTATTTTGCACTTGGGGTAACAAATGCCTATGGGGATTCCCAGGATTTATATGTTGAAACCGTGGACCCAAAAAATCCTGAAAGATATCTTGAAGGCGAAAAATCCATTGCATTTAAGGTTATCGATGAAATCATTAAGGTTAAAGATAAGGAAGCGCCGGAGGGATTTCGTGAAGAAAAATACAAGATTAAACTGACCCGGCGGGGTCCTGTGATTTCAGATAATTTAAAGGATCTGAAAACAGATAAATTAATGACCTTAAGATGTTCCATGTTTGAAGGGATGGCCCAGGAACTTGGGTTGAGATCTGTATTATATTCTAAATCCACAGATGATTTACGACAATCAATTGGCAATATAACGGCCATCTGCTTGAATTTTACCTATGCAGATACTAAAGGGAATATCGGCTGGCAGGTGTCAGGCAAGCTGCCGGTCAGGTCAAAAAACACAGGCTTGATTCCCTTTGTGGTTAAAGACAGCACAGACAACTGGAAGGGCTGGATCAAGCCGGATGAAATGCCCCAGAATTTTAATCCGGAAAGAGGGTGGCTGGGCACCTGTAATCATAAAACCGTCGAAACCGACTACCCCTATTATTATTCTTCTCATTTTTCCCCTTCATTTCGATACAGAAGATTAAAGCAACTTTTTAATTCCAAGGATAAATTTTCCGTGGACGACCACTGGAATTTTATGCGGGATACTAAAAATCTCATGGCGGAAAAAATTGCACCGGCAATGGCGGATGTGCTTAAACGACATTCTGATACAAAAAAGATGGGGGAGATATTGTCCTCATGGGATTATCGGGATGATATCGACAAATCAGCCCCTTCCATTTTTCAGTCGGTATATAGAAATTTTGCGATTCTGGTCTACAAGGATGAGCTGGGGGAGGGGCTTGCATCGGTCATGCTGGGGAACTGGTATTATTGGCAGGAGAGCTTGCTGGAAAAAGTGTTAGAGGGTGAGTTTGAATGGTTTGATGATGTTTTGACCCCGGAAAAAGAAACCATGGATGATTTGTTTTATCAGGCTGCATTAAAAGCGAGCGAAGAATTTGCAGAAACAATGGGGAAGAACCCTGAAGAATGGCGCTGGGGAAAAATACATAAATTGGAATTTGTGAGCACGATCCGGCAAAAAGGATTTGGAAAATCTCTTTTGGGGGGTGGGTCACACGAATTTGGTGGCTCCGGGGAAACCCTTTACCGCGGATATTATAAATTTAACAAGCCCTATGATGCTTTTGTAACCGCTTCCTTGCGGATGGTGGCGGATTTGAGTGATGAGGATAAGGTGGTTGCGGTTCTTCCCGGAGGCACCTCGGGCAGACTGTTTAATAAACACAGAACAGATCAGATTGATTCCTTTATTAACGGGGGGAAACTCTATTGGTGGTTCAGTGACAGGGAAATTAAAAAACACTCGGCGCATGAGTTGGTGTTGAATCCTTAAGTTCACAGCTGATAGGCTGCCGTGAACCAGGGGTTTGACACGTTAGCAGTGTCTGCGGATAAGAACCGCAGCATTTTGATCTTGGCACGATAATCGGTTTTTTATATTTGGGAGCAGCGATCATGAGCAAGTTTATGAAAAGAGCAGGGCTGGGATTGGTAATTGTTATTTTGATCACCATTGGAGCTGGTACCTATTATCTAAACTCAAAAAAGGCGGTCAGGTCCGGAAATATAACGCTTCCTGGCCTGACGGGTCCGGTTGATGTCCGGTTTGATACTTTTGCGGTTCCCCATATTTACGCAAAGAACGAAACAGATGCCTACTATGCGCTTGGGTATGTCCATGCCCAGGAGAGACTTTTTCATATGGAGCTGCTTCGCCGTCTTGCAAAGGGAGAGCTCTCAGAAATACTGGGTCCCAAATTGAAATCAACCGACTCTTTTTTCAGAACCTTGAGATTAAATCAGTTCGGACGAGAGTATATCCAAAAAGCCGACACAACCGCGCAGGCATTTAAAATCAGCCAGGCCTATCTTGACGGCATCAATCATTATATTCATACCAGGCCAGCCCCCATTGAGTTTGATATTTTAAAGATTCCCAAAACAGAATATCTGCTGTCCGACATTGTCAGTGTTGCAGGTTATATGGCCTACAGCTTTGCTGCTGGCTTCAAGACGGATCCTGTGCTTACCTTTATCCGGGATGAGCTTGGGCAGGCCTATTTAAGTGATATGGATTACCTTGCTTCGGCTACTCCACCGTTGAAACTGTTGACAGATACCCACAAATCCCTGGCTCAGATGGCCAGCCTGGTTGCTGATATCGAGACCCATCATTCGCCGGTTGGTTTTTTTGAGGGCAGTAATGCCTGGGCCGTAATGGGGAATAAAACTGTATCCGGGAAACCCATCCTTTCAGGAGATCCCCACATTGCCCATTCCTGCCCTTCGGTTTGGTACGAAGCCCACCTTGTCACACCGGACTTAAACTTTTACGGTCATTTCCTTTCGGGGGTTCCCATGGCACTTATGGGTTTCAACCAGAAAGTTGCCTGGACCCTGACCATGTTTCAAAATGATGACGTGGATCTGTTTGTTGAAAAACCCAATCCAAAAAATCCGGATCAAGTTTGGTCTGATGGTAAATGGACCGACCTTGAAAGCGAACAGGAAATCATCAAGGTGAAAAATGAAGCGGATTTGGTTTTAAAGGTCAGAAGTTCAAAGCACGGACCCATTATCAATGATATCCTGGATCCGCTGAACAAGGAAAAAAGACCGGTTGCTGTTTCCTGGGCCTTCCATGATTTTAGCAATGACATATTCAGCGGATTCTACGAACTCTCTCATCTCGATACGGTTTTTCAGGCGCCGGATGCCCTTAAAAAGATTTATGCGCCCGGGTTGAATTTTGTGATGGGCGATGCAAGCGGGAATATCGGATGGTGGGCGGTTGCAAAACTGCCCCGAAGACCGGGTCATGTGGACCCCAATTTTATCCAGGACGGATCAGACCCTTCCAATGACTATATCGGGGCCTGGCCGTTTGAGGCAAATCCGCAATTTATTAATCCTGAATCGGGCATTATTATTTCAGCCAACCATCAACCCCAGGATTTTGGCAGTGGTGTTGTGCCGGGGTATTATAATCTTGATAACCGGGCAAAACGTATTGAAACGCTGCTGAGCCAGAAAGAGAAAAACTGGTCCCCAAAGGATATGGAAGCCATTCAGCTGGATACACAGTCGGCATTCTATAAACGCATCAAAGAGCGACAGGTTGCGGTGCTAAAAAGCATCCCGGCCATTCAACAGGATGCGATCTCAAAAAAAGCCTTTGATGCTTTTGAACGCTGGGATGGCTTTCACCGCCTGGATACCAAAGGGGCGGCTGTCTTTTACACCCTTCATTATTATCTTGTAAAAGCAGTGTTTGAAGATGACCTGGGAGAGGATCTTTTCAAAGCATTTTTAAGGACACGCCTTCCGGACAAGGCAGTTCTCAAAATCATGGGCCTTGAAAATTCTCCCTGGTGGGATGACAGAACCACCTTAAAAATAGAATCTCAAAAAGATATGGTATCAAAGGCCTGGTTCCAGACCGTTGATGCTTTAAAGCAAGCTTCCGGCAATGATCCTGAACGCTGGGTCTGGGGGGATCTTCATACGGTGGAATATGTCCATGCCATCGGCAGGAAAAAACCCTTGAACAAATTGTTCAATATAGGCCCTTTTAAAATTGAGGGATCAAGGGATGTCCCCAATTATCAGGGGTTCAGGATAGGCCCTCCGCCATTCAACGTCTACATCGGACCCTCCACCCGACGAATATTTGATTTTGCAGACCCAGATCATTCCCTGGGAATTAATCCAACCGGCCAAAGCGGATACTTTTTTGATCCCCATTATGATGACCAGGCCCAGATGTATCTGTCGGGAAAATATCGAATCCAGCTGATGGACAAGACAGAAATCGAAAAGGCAACCGCCTCTTTGTTAGAATTGACACCGTAAACCCACCCCTTAGGACAGTTCCCATGCAGTGATCCGAGGGGGCGGATAATCATTTGGTGATGGGTAACACCGGTGAATTAAATTTGGGTTTTTGCTTAAAGATTTGCGAGCAACAAAATGAAACCCAAAGATGCGACGATAAGACCGGAGGTGGATTCCATTACGTTTCCGAGAAGACGGTGCCGCCTGCTATTATGATCAGATAATTTGAGAATGGCCGCTTTGCCTGACATGCCGGCCAGCACAACCAGGGTAATCGTTGACGCCATTCCTGCTGCAATGCAGATGGCTAGAACAATACCCAAGCCGGTTAGATTTAAGGAGATGGCAAATAACATGACCATCACCACGCCCGGGCATGGAACCATACCAACTGCCAATGCCGTTGCAAATGGATTGGCAAACAGTCGTGTCTGTTTTTGAGCTGCCCTGGTGGAATTACTGAACCATGCGAACAGGCTTTTGGTGAAAATAATTAACCCAATAAGTGTGATCAATGAAAAGCTGATGATCTGGGTGATATGGGTCATGTTTTCAAGAGAGCGGGTAATGCTTGTGTGTAGAATATATTTAACGGACAGGACAAGCATGATACCTGAAACCCCGTGGGTTATGGCCACAAGGTTTCCAAAAATCAGGCTTTGGTGCAGGCTTGGTTTGCAAGACAAAATATAGGACAATGCAACAGCTTTCCCATGCCCCGGACCTGCTGAATGGACAACCCCGTAAACAAATGCAATCAGGGTCAACAAAAGCAGGGGCGCTATCTTTTTTTTAGCGGTTGCCTCCCGAATCAGTTGGGACATTTTTTCCCTTAGCTGTTGTTGCCAAAAAACAATTTTAACGAAAAATTTGCTTTTTACGGGAAGCACCACTGTTTTATGGTGCTTTTCCGGTTTTGAAGTGAACGGATTTTGGGCCGCTCCAACGGATAAGTTTGAAAGTAACAATAAGAAAATACAAAACAGGAAAATACAAAACAGGAGAATTGATTTTTTCATTTATTTTTGCCTGAAATTTACAAATATTGCCAGAGGGTTGACGGTTTCATAATAAATTAATGTGGATTTATCTCTTTCCACTTTTGTTTCGATTGTAAAAAGATCCGCGCCTTGTATCACCAAATGCTTTCCAGCCGGAAAATAGATCGCCGAATAATATTCCGGATCATAGGGTGAAAGGGTGATTTTTTTTTGGGTTTTTATTGCACTTACATGACAGGGGATAAAAAAATCATATATGAGATGGCCATTGTTGAGGGTGGCATTAAAATCTTTGACAAACTTAACCACAAAGGGTTTGTCATCAATTTTTATGTGAATATAATAGTTATGGGAGGCAATATATCCAAAGGCTTTTTCTTTGATCGTCGCAACTTCATTTTTATTTAGGATGTTGTTTTTATCCGTATCAAAATCTTCACCAATCATTGAGGAAAACATTTCATCAAACTTCCAGTTTATCTTAACCCCTGCAAGTCCTTTTTCATCAAATATCATTTTTGTTTCCTGTTCAATAAACACATGGGGATGTGCCCTAACTGCCTGGGCACCTATGAAAATTAAACATAAGGGTATAAACACCCTATATAAAAAACAACCCATTGTTCTGATCATTCAACGCTCCTTTCTAATATGGTTGAGAGTTCCTCTGGGTTATTATCCGATATGGTTGATATTTTCAAGATGCTTGATCTTTAATAGCAACCTTTTAAGGAGCACCTGGGACACATTTAATGCAGTGATTCGGGGGACAAAGATCAGGCCGTATTTCCCACAAGAATCATATGGAGGTCACAGACATTGGTATTGGTGGGGCCGGTTTTGTAGAGTCCATTTATGGCCTCGAAAAAATGATAGGAATCATTGTTTTTAAGATATGCGTTAATGGAGAGCCCGGCAGCGGCTGCCCGATATAGTATTTCCAAAGAGGCAAATGCGCCGGCTGCATCCGTGGGACCGTCATTGCCGTCTGTGGAGGCTGCCAGAAAGGTTATGTCATCGAACAGGTCTGGTCTTCGCCTGATTTCTTCCAGAAAGGCCAGGGCCATCTCCTGGTTTCGACCGCCTTTTCCGTTTCCCTGGAGGGTGACCACCGGCTCTCCGCCTGAAATAATGCACACAGGTTTTTGGGCCAGCATGCCTGACAATGCCGTATCAATGGCAATGCCGCTGAGAAATTTTGCCACCTGTTTTGCCTCCCCGGTGATGCGGGATGTAAGGAACACCACATTGTATCCCAGGCTGCGGGCTTTTGCTCCGGCAGCTTCCATGGCAAGTTGATTGGTTCCAATCAGGAAATTGTTGGATTGCCCAAGGGCTGGATCCCCCTGTTGGAGGGTCTCGGGAATTTTCCCCCTAGTGCCAAGTTTCAGTGCCCGCAGGGCCGGCCCGGGGATGTCAGCTCTAATGGTATATTTATCAAGGATGGCCAGGGCATCGTCAAAGGTGGTGGGATCCGGTGCCGTGGGACCCGATGCAATACTGCTCAGATCATCGCCCACCACGTCGGAAAGAATAAAACTCAGGTTGGCGGCAGGAAAGATCTGTTGGAGCAGGCGGCCACCCTTGATACCGGACAGGTGTTTTCGAATGCAGTTGATCTCGGTAATATCCGCCCCGCACTCCAGAAGCGTACGGGTGATCTTTTGTTTGTGGGCAAGGGTCAACGCCACGGTTTCCCCTTTGGCGTCGCAACACAGGGGTAGTGGCAGCAGTGCTGACCCTCCCCCTGAGATCAGGGTAATTACCAGGGTTTTGGCATCTGCTTTTTTTGCCAATTCCATAATCCGGGCAGCACCGGTAACACCGTTTTTATCCGGCTCGGGATGTCCTGCCTCCAGGACTTCTATCCGGCCCAGGGGCGTTGTATGTTTGTACTTGACGACAATAAGTCCTTGGGTGATCCTGTCGCCCAGAATTTTTTCAAATGCCAGGGCCATGGGAGCTGTGGCTTTGCCTGCCCCGATAATGAACACCCGGGTGTACCCTGATAGATCAATGGCGTGCTTGTTTCCTTCAAGATCAACTTCCAGAAGGTTCCCCGTGAGGTGGACATGGTCCATGATCATCTGAAACGGGTCGACCCGGCTTAACCCGGCTTTGAAGATGGTATCCAAGTGGTGGTGGGGTTCAGGAGCGGTCATGGTATTTTTCTTTCCGTAAATGGTAACTTATGGGCGGGCACCCTGTCCGGCAGGTTATAAACAATTAATTGACGAACAGGGTGCTTCCTGTCCGGTTGATTACAAAATGATCGTTGCCGGCTGAGAGAATATCCATAGCAGTTTCTCCTGTGCAGTGGCAGGCGCCAATGACCTTGATGGAATTATTTGCCAGATATTGGATGGACAGATCAAGGTTTTCCTTTCCTGCCTCCACCAGATGGGTTCCGCCCAGGACCGCATGGATCGGTTTTTTAAGAAAAGATTGAGCCGCATCCAGTATGTTTTTCATGCCTGGATGGGAGCATCCCAGGACAACCACCAGCCCTTTGGGGGTATCCAGGGCAAGGCAGATCTCGTCTTCAAACATATCCTGATGGAATGTCCTGTCCTTGAGCAGCATGAACCGGGGATTAATGACTTCATCGGCGTGAACCCTTGGAAACTTTGTCAGGATAAAGATGCCGGGGAAAATTTGAGTGACCTGCTCTTGAACCGTTTCGTGCCTGATCTTTTTAACTGCAAGAAACTGCGGGTCAAAGTTGTTCCCCAAAAACTTACTGGTAGACTGGCTAACGCCGTATTTTTCGTCAAAAAAGTCTTTGCCGGTATACAGGGTGAATTGGGTGGTGATTTTTGTCAATGCCCGGAATCCCCCGGAGTGATCATAATGACCATGGCTTATGGCTACGGCATCAAGGCGTCCAAGGTCGATGTCCAACTGCCGGGCATTCTCCAGGAATGCCCCGGACTGTCCGGTATCAAACAGAACCCGGAACCCGTCCTTTTCAATAAAAAATGAAAGGCCATGTTCCGATGCAAGGGCTTTATTTTTTCCCGGGGTATTTTCAATTAGGGTGGTAATTTTCAGTGGCATGGTAATTTCCTGTAGAATGGGTGCAATAGATCTCTCTTGTTAAAGATATCTATTGTTCAGTCGTCTGCTTGTCAGATTAATTGTGTACAGCGTTCTGACCAGGGTGTCAAAAATTATTATATAGAAAATCATCTGAACAAAATCAAAGCATATGGTACCTCCATAAATGTTAAATTTATTTGTGTGGTACCCTCAGGGTCTGTTATCGTCAATGTTAATGAAAGAATCCATTTGTATTAAAATAAACAAACCAATTATAACCAAAAACAACCAATATTATACGAATAGCTAAAGATTTTTATGAGTAATTTGTTGCAAATTTTTTTCTCCATTTGTTGAAATCACAATTAATTTGCCATATTCGGTTGTATGATTTTAGGGAGACCGAAAGAATTTTCTTTAATTATATTGAGGTTTATTGTAACCAGAGAAGGAAACATTTTGCCAATGACTGGAAAAACGTCTGCTCACCGTGAGCCGGCATGGCATGGCCTGAAAAAAACAGCTCAATCCGGTCGTGAGTTTTTTGGGGGAGGATCATCAATGCAGACCAGATTAAAATATTGGCTTCCCCGTGTGATCATTATTGGCTTTGCCGCATCCATGCCATTTTCTGCTTCTGAGTTTATCGCCAATATGGATGAATCAGAATTTATTGTCTGGGTTTTAAGATTGATATGGGTGTTTAGTTTCCCCCTTGTTTTTTGCCTGTTTCTTTTTTTAACCCTTTGGGTGGGGAAAATAAAACGGCGCAAAAAAGGGTGATCGAAATATTTGTGCAAGATATATTGAGGGAGAGAAACTTTAGACTGTGAAGGGAAAAAAATGAAGTATATCGGAGCCCATGTCAGTACAAGCGGAGGCGTTGAACGAGCCCCCCAAAATGCACAAAGTATCGGTGCAAAGGCTTTTGCCATGTTTACCAGGAACCAGAGACGGTGGGTGTCAAAACCCCTGACCGACAAAAATATTACCCAATTCAAGGAATACTGCAAGAAGGGCGGTTATGATCCCGGGCACATCCTTCCCCATGACAGTTACCTGATCAATCTGGGGCACCCGGAAGTGGCAGCCCTGGAAAAATCAAGAACTGCTTTTTTTGACGAGATGCAGCGCTGCGAGCAACTTGGGCTCCAATACCTGAACTTTCATCCGGGAAGTCATCTGAATAAAATTGATCCCGATCACTGTCTGGAGCGGATCGCCCAATCCATTAATCTGGCACTGGAAAAGACAGCTGGCGTCACCGCGGTTATCGAAAATACCGCTGGCCAGGGAACCAATATGGGACATCAATTCGAACACCTGGCAAGGATCATTGGTAATGTTCAGGACAAGCGCCGCGTAGGGGTTTGCCTGGATACCTGTCACACTTATTCTGCCGGGTACGATATCAAGACAGCCCAAGCGTTTGAAAACACTCTCCAGGCCTTTGACGATCTGGTGGGTATCGGCTATCTGAAAGCCATGCACCTGAACGATTCGAAAAAAGTCTTTGGAAGCCGGGTGGACAGACACGAGTGCATCGGAAGGGGGGTGCTGGGACTTGAACCCTTTAAATTCATCATGAATGACCCCCGTTTTGACCATATCCCCATGGTCCTTGAAACACCGGACCCCTCCATCTGGGCTGGAGAGATCAGGCTTCTCTATGGCTTGATTAAATCATTTTAAAACTTTTTCTGTCCAAGCGGTAATATGAAAACTATTATCCAAAATGTTTGACTTATTAAGTGTAGTTGCAATATAGGAGTAGTATTGTTGATAAAATTTCAACAATAGTTTTTTCCCCTTTGGAAGTATCATGGGCGAATATTTATAGAGTGGGGTTTGAATTTTAGACATTGAAAATTAATAAAAGGTTGCTCATGGTTGGAATATTTTTTTGTTTGAACCAGGAATCTTTGCTTACAATTTATAAAAATATTGTACCTGTTGAATTTAACCAACATCATTACCGGGATCCTTCCCTGATGAGAAATTATGTCGGGTTTGCAGAATCCGGTCAGGTAGTTTTCAATGGGTGATAAACGAAAATATATCAGGGTGTCCCATGAAAATAGAGTGAATTTTATAATAGAGGGACACACATTTGTTGGGAAGTCCATTGATATCAGCAGTAGCGGGATGCTGGTGTCAGCGGATATTCCGGAGCCGCATCTCGCTGTGCAGAGTGTTTCCTTTAATCTGCCCGAATCATCAGAACAACTTCACATACAATGCAAAACCATATGGAAAAATAAAAACAATAATCATGAATCTGTTTTAGGAATAGAGTTTTCCCATGAAACTCAAGCCCAGGTTATGCTTATTGATAACTTCATAAGGGACAAGATTCAGGCAAAATTGTTAAATGACTATGAATCGACTGAGAAAAGAAAAATTCCGCGTACCACCTGCCTTCTTACTGATATTTCCAGCAGCAAAAAAATATCCATCGTCTCCATAGATAATATTTCTTCTGAAGGCTGCCTTTTGAACTTTAAAGGTCATCTTTGCCCAAATGATGGGATTGATCTTGAATTTTACCTGGCGGATGATTCAAGAAAGATTAAAACCCATGGTATTGCAACCTATGTAATTAGAAATTTTTTTAAGGATATAAACAGCGCAGGGGTGTTGTTTACGAATATTAATGAGGTTGACCAGAAAAGAATATATAATTTTATTGTTAACACCGCGTCAACCTCCTCATTAAAAGCCCTCCAGGAAACAATTTCAAAAAAAAAAATCAGGTCTAAATATCAAATTACCAAACTGGAAAAAATAGATGCAATTTTAACCCGTGTTATGAAAGAAAAAGTCTTTCTGAATCTATTATTTGAAAATAGTCAGAAAATGTTTGAATTAAATATTAATAAAATAAATATCAAAGATCAGGTCTTTATAACCCACAATCACAAGGATATATTGAATCTGGCGTTAAACAAAAATCATTCTTCCTATTTCTCTTTTTATTACAAAGGCGGCAGTTATTATTTTAAGACAAAACTTACCAGGCACCAGAATAGCAGCTTAATTTTTGTATTTCCGCCCATTGTGTATCAGTCTGAGAAGAGGGCGTATCAGAGGGAATTGTTTAGCGACGATACAGATATTTCCATTAACCTGGATGAGATATCAGGCGGACAATTTCAAGGCAAGCTGATTGACATCAGCAGGCACGGTTTTTTGTGTGAAGTGCCCCTTGATAAATTTATTGAAAATTCGATCAAGAAAGGACAGGCATTAAACTATATTTTAGATCAAAAATATAGGCTGGATTCATTTGGAGAGATACGTCATATAACAAAAAGAGAAATGCCAAATGGGGGCAGGATGCTTCAAATTGGTGTTGAGGCCGGTATCAAACGTTCCGATTATATATTTCAAAGATTCGAGCCTTCGGTATGGAAGGGAAAAAAAATATCCCAGAAAAATCCTCCACCAATTGCCAGGAAAATGATCAACTCCAAGGTTGTTACCTATCCAAACGGCGCGGGTAAAAAGATTGCGGCCCTCCTTAATTATACCCATACAGAGAATAGAGCGCCGGTTGTTATTCTTCCTCCCGCGTTTGGGAAGAAAAAGGAAACCTTATCCCCCCTTGTATCAACATTGATTGCAAATTATCGCCATTTGAATGAGGACATTATAATCATAAGGTATGACGGGGTTAACAGGCCCGGTGAAAGTTATAATGAGGAAATGTTTCCAAAGCGTGGATATGAAATGCTTCACTATAAAATCAGCCAGGGTATGGATGATTTAAAATCAACCCTTCATTATGTGTACAATAATTCTATTTTTAAGCCCAGCATGGTTATTCTGGTTGCATTCAGCATGTCGGCAATGGACGCCCGTAAAATTATTGTCGACCAGAAAAATGAGAAGGTTGATTATCTGATAAGTGTCATGGGAGCCACATGCGGGCAGAGTTCCTTTGGCAATGTAATGGGTGGTATGGATATAATTGGAAATTCAAGAATTGGTATTCAAACCGGATTGTCCGGGGTGTTGGGCCATCTTCTGGATGTGGACAGTGTTGCAAAGGATCTTATTGATAATAAATATGCCTATATCACAGATGCCCGAATGGACATGTCAAAGGTTTGTATCCCTGTGACATGGATATACGGAAAGTATGATAAATGGATCCCGGAAAATGAGATTACCGATATCATGGGTGTTACAGCAGATGGTATGAGAGAAGTGATTGAAATACCAACCGGGCACAATCTGCGATCAAGTGATGATGCCATAAAGACATTTAAGTTAATAACAAAATTAATTTACCGCATGCAGCATAAGCGAGAGATCAAGACGATTGCGCCGGATAGAGAAAATATCTATTGTCACAAATAACAGTTGGCATAAAATTTGCTGTTGTCACAAATAACAGTTGGCATAAAATTTGATAGTGATCCTCAGGTTTCTTGAGTTTGAGCTATAGCGTGACTGTCAACAACCAGCCGA
>Ga0208900_1000581_pt1 | contig 22613 bp, 14 predicted proteins | sample AntAceMetag02UKK_FD_184763 | JGI IMG/M metagenome (GOLD analysis project Ga0208900, IMG submission 184763) | Saline lake microbial communities from Ace Lake, Antarctica - Antarctic Ace Lake Metagenome 02UKK (SPAdes) (version 2) | ecosystem: Environmental > Aquatic > Non-marine Saline and... | reverse complement strand
CCAAAAATGAAATCCTGAAGCATATAGGGTTTTCGACACACTCCAAGAATTACAATTGCCATATACTTCCTGGAATTGAGCACGGATGGATTGCCATGACAGAGACAGAAAAGCCGAATAGCCCAACTCAGCGTTATGTAACAACCGACAAGGGTGATAGCTGGCTTGCCGGGCATGGACGATAAGGCGGGACGCACTTATGGTGTAATGAACTCGATCTGCCGGTTTCCGCCGGATGCGTAGAATTATCTCACTTCGGAGGGTAAGAGATTTCGAAGAAAGAGCATACCGTCAGATACACGGATAAAGAGCTTCAGGTAAAGCAACAGCGGGGTAAAGATGGCAGCGACTGGAAGAGTGCTGCTGCCCTCACCGGAACGGAGATTGAAGCTGCCATTGCTGAGGACGAAGACGAGGCCGGCATGCACATTGACTGGTCAACTGTAACCGTGGAACTGCCTCGCCCCAAGACCGTGCTTAATAATGCGGGTAGACTATGAGGTTTTGGAGTTCTTCCGCAGCCAGGGCAAGGGATATCAGAAAAAAATAAACGCTGTTCTTCGTTCTTATGTCGAGCAGGCGCAAAAACACAGAGAGATCAATGCCTGATTTGGTTCGTACTGCGTTCCAAATTCCATTTCATTGCGTTCATCGCTTTCAGGACAAGGACCTTATAGGGGCCCCTCAATCCGACTATTTTCATACTGCACTTATAAAATTAGTCGAAAATGATCTCTCGGACTAGACCAGATCACTCGAACACTTTTCAGTGGTACGGTATTCACCAGAATGCCGCGCTTTGCCTTAGCCGTGTGTGTTGGAATGTGATTCCAGATTGCACGATTGGGGGGGGCCGAACACTGGTCCCTTTTCCAATGAAACTCTACCCCATTTCACCTTCATGCAGGAAGGTGCGAGATTTTGAGGGCACCAACTGGTCACACATTGTGACCGGTTGAGTTTATCACTGACTATGCTTAATGACCCCGCTCATTCCTTGCAACTCCCAACCAGCTTGATTCCGTAACGGGGGATTGCAACGGTTTTGTTCTCTGCGGTGAAGAGCGGGAGAGTCAGGGTCTGTGTCATGGTGGTAAGTTTAAGGTTGCCTATTGATTGTTCTTCAAATCATTCCCCGGGGGGACAGAGGCTTCCCCGAGGACAGGCAAACTTTTTGCGCAAGGGAGAACAGAGAGCTGCACAAACGAAGAGCGGAAGCGAACGGCCCTTGCGCCAAAAGGCAAACTGGCCTATCCTTCGCCGTCCCACTCCGGGAGTGAGTGAATGAACCCGTCCGCAAAGCGGGTATGTCATCCGTTCTTTAGCCGTGACCCTGCGTCACGAGCATCTTCAACAGAGAAGGCTGGCGTATATGGCCGGCTCTGTTGTGTATTATTGTGAGATTGAAGTTATTTCATCATTATTGATAGACATATTGTCTACATGATGAGCCCCTGCAAAGCAGGAGCTGTAAATCTCTTGTATTGCAAGTCAAGTGATAGCGGGGGAGGGGAGTGCGCTGCACCGCACAAAGATCTAAGCCTTGACTACGAATTCCAAGTCTGCGGTTTCGTCTGTCCTTTTATTATGACTCTCTTTGTGCTGATCTGATCCCGTATTCCGGGTCAGTTGAGCGCCATGCTATTGGAGGCCAATCCTTGGCCGGCCTCAAGCCCTGACCGGCAATGGAAAGCGTGGACGGCTATTGGCGTGTATTTTTGCGTGGCGAAAATCATGACAACAGTCGGGAATCGCGCCCATGTCGATGAGGGCGAGGCGAAGGTTTCGCGAAGGGGGTCTAGTCTTTATTGTCTGCTGTAAGTATTGTCTGAAGGTATGAAGGTTTGAAATATGTATTGGTGCGGCATGCGCAATAGGGAAGGGCGCAGTCATGCGGAAACTGCGCCCAGTAGGGGAGTGAAATAAAAAAGAAACGGCTTGATGATGGATCGTCAGGCCGATTGGCGACTAAGAACAAGGTTGACGAAGGTCGCAACATCCATGAGCCATGCTTGCTGACTTGACGAGTATGTGGCATGCAGGCCTCTCGGCAAAACGAGCTGCAGGCGCTGTGCCATCATTTCGTCTGTCTGATTTCAGGAAATGGCGGGCAATGAGGGTTTCTCGTGAACAACTGACCCCATGGATAGAAACAGCCGTGCGTCAGGCCTGGGGGTACAAAGCAGCCACCAGAGCCTACTATATCGCAAAAAACGGTACAGATGCGCAAATCACAGGGTCCTACAGGGATCGTTCCCCTTCAACCGTTGAGGTTCGCCAGGGCGAGTCGGTTCCCGGTTCATTGGGCGGATGCAAAACACGCTACGACATCAGTCAGGTTCTCGCCTGGCTTGCAAAAGAACGGAGAGACCTCTCCGAACAGTTGGAATGGAGGGAACAGATTCCCGGCTTGATGCGGAAACTGAAGGCATGATGAAATCAAAAGGGGGCGAAGGGTTCCAGAGCTATGGGAGCTAGACTGCCCCATTTCAGACCCCGCCTGAAACCACATGCCTATTAGCTATAAGATTCAGTGGCTCAAGAACTAATCTTTTCCAATGACGACCAGTTTTCTAAGTATGCGGAAAGATCCCGATCATTATATGAAGCTGATCCATCTACGATTTCTTGTTTTTCTGTTATGCTCAAGCCTCGTCCTTGAATGGCTTTTTCTTCTTTATCTATAAGTAATATCCAAGGGTAAAAGTGATAGGACTTGGATTTACCGTGAATTTTTCGTAATATATCAAGTAGCTCGGATGGTGGAATTATGATATGCTTGGGCTTCATTTTTCTTTCATGTGAAACAAGAATGAACACCCAATAATCCGCCGAAGACTGCTCAATTTTATTGTCTGCAAGAGTTAGCCACCCCCCGGCAATTAGACTGCGGCTAAAGTCGTCGGTGGCTTCGACAGGTTTATAGTCACGTGAAAATTTCACCTGGATAGATACAGACTTAGATTGATCTTTCTTGTTGGTCACCAACAAATCAATGCCGGTATCTTTGGTTGGGATCCATACATTCAAGTCACGAAATTTCTTTTCGATATGTTCTGCAACGAGAAACTCCCCCGCATGAATGGTAAAAATAGGTCGCATAATTCCTCCGGAATCAGTTTGTATTAATGAAAATGCCGCTTGTTTTGAAAAAAATCATTCACTTTTCGTCTGGGTTAAGCGCCGCCTGTTAATCTTCCCCTTTCTTGTCGGCCTTGCTCTCCTCCGCTCATGACGACGCCGTGCATAGAGTTCATAGGTTCACAGCACTCACCTTCCCGTAACTGAACCAGTTCAGGATGATGCCCTTTACCGGCTTGTCCTTCCGTGCTCTCTCAAGAGCCTCAGCGTAGCTTTTGACCTGCGGGTAGTAGAGGTTGAAGCGCTCCTCGAGCAGCGCGTCTGTTATCACCTGGTCTGACTTGTGATCCACCACCCAGAGTCCGTCTTCCGTTTCCACGACCATATCTGCAAACCCTGCAACCACTGAACCCAGTTCGTCAAGCGTCAGGAGTGGCATTTCAGGATGGAGTGCAGTCACTTTGAGCTCAGAGGAGAGCCACCCGTCAAATTCCGCAACAGCACGGCTGATGTCCTGCTGCTGTCCGGCAGAGAGCTCGCATCCGACGATGTCGGGGAGCATGGAGCTTCGCTCCGGATGGCCGGAAAGCACTTCGAACGCACGGTGCAGCATGGTTCCCTTCTGCAGCGCATCGCTCACACCGTCGAGCTCTATTTCCAGCCCATTGCCGTATTCAAGGTCACGGCGTGAAACAGCGGCAACCCCCTCCCGGTCGTGCAGGGATGAGGGCCTGACGGCTTCGGGGGTGAGTGCTGAGGGGAGCTCCTTCTTCTCGAGTGCGCCACGCCCGAACGCGGGTGTTTGCTCCTTTCCTCTGACCGATTCAATCTCAAGAGGTTCTTTGACGGCAATGGTGCTTACCCTGCAGCTTATCTCAGTGTCATTGACTGACATCCCCGACGGGGTGAGTTCCGCTTTGGCCGCGTGCTTGAACTCCGACCAGTAAGTGCCGTCCCCTTTCTCTTTACGGCTCTTCAGGTATTCAGGCCATTCAAGGATCACTTTCTCGCGGGCGCGGGTCAGGGCAACATAGAGAAGCCGTTTTGTGTTTTCATGGGACTCCGGGATGAGGTCTGCCTTTATCCTTTTATTGGTTTCCGATGAGTTGAACTTGGGGTGGATCTTGATCCACGCGCGGTCCATTATGGTTTCAAGCTCGCTGAAATCCTCATAATCCACTTTGGTGGACGGCAGGCGGGGGAACTCACCGTCCTGCATGCCGCAGACCGCCACAACAGGCCACTCTCCGCCTTTTGACTTATGCCAGGTCAGCAGCCGTACCGCCTCATCATCAATGATTGAAGCTCCCGGCTGGGTGTTGTTTTTCTCGTCCTGTGCTGTTTTGGCTTTGAGCCACGCCATGAAGGTTTTGGCGTCACTTCCGTAGTAACCCCCGCTGGCCATGGCCTCGCGCCCATTGCCCATAAACTCCCTGCATTCAGCCTGCAGCTTGAGAAGGTTGGCCCGGACCTGGTCACCCTCCGGCCATTTTGCTATGGTTCCGTACAGGTCCAGTGCATCGATTATTTCGTCGAGCAGGCACTCAACAGTTCGTTCCGAAGGGCCATCGGCAACCATGTCAAGTTTGCCGATAATATCGTCGGACATCCCTTCATCCTTTATCAGACTGGCGAGCCCTTCCTTGAGTGATGTAGATCCAAGTTCCGTTACCGCAAGGTAGAGCGCGGCGTGCCGGTCATCGGTATCGGTTACATAGGCAAGGGCATGCAGTGCAAGCTGCACAACCCTTGTCTCCAGCCATTTCCCCTCTTCCAGCCGGCAGCGGATGCCGGCACTGCGAAGCGCTTCAGCATAGGGAACGAGGCGCTTGTTCTTGTATGCGATGATGGCGATGTCGCCACCTCTCAGCTGGCGGTGCTTATTGAGCTTCTTGTCCCATATCATTGCGGGCTCTTCACCGTGGAGCAGCTCCATTATTCTGTTTACTGTGTAAGATGCCCATCCCTCATCGCTCAGTGTTTCATTGGCTTTGATGACCTCAAGCGGCTGAACCCGGCTCTCAAACCCAGCCATAGGCTCCAGTGTCGTATAACCTTCGCCGAACATGGCAGCGCCGACAGGGTTGATCCACCCCATCAGCTCTTTAGATGAACGCCAGTTTCCTCCCAGAGGGTCAACTGATTCCGGGTACTGCCGGCACAGTTCCTGAAGCAGCCGTTCGTCGGCGTTCTGGAACCCCATGATGGCCTGCTTGACATCCCCGACGATAATGGAGGGGAGAGCGCTTCCCTTGGAAACGATGTTCCAGAGCAGGGAGAACTGAAGCGGGCTGGTATCCTGGAACTCATCTACGACGAGGCAGTCGATCCTGTTGACAAAGGAAGCAAGTATGTCGGAGTTTTCGGCAAACAGTTTGTGCGACTGGGAGAGCATATCCATGAAGTCGAGCAGTCCCCGTTTCTGCTTTTCCCCGGAGTATTTTAAAAGGGTGTCGGATGCCGCTTGAAGAAGTTTGGACGCATGAGCCTGAGCATCACTGAGCGGTCCGGGATGGGTGGTGAGTTTTTTTGCTGCCGCAACTACATTTTTCCCCAGGGTCCGGTATCTTTCCGGCAGTACCTGCGGTCGTGTGCCGTTTTTTAGTGAGGCGAGTTTGTTCCACAGCTGCCAGTTATCTTCAAGCGCTCCTGGACGGGTGGCAAGCCTGAGGTTTCTGTAATCGTTCCAGAGCGCTTTTTTTGCCGATGGCGACAGGTCAACTATTCCTGACAGATTATTCGGGAATTCGGCAAGGAGCATGTTGATGGCTGTTGAGAGATCCGCAGTCAGAGTTGCTTCATCTTCTGTAGGGCCATACAGTTCCTCTATCCTCTTCGAGGTATTGGTGCTGAGTCCGGCGCTCTGTGCCACTTCACTGATGGAGCGCAACTTCACTGTGAGGGCCAGAACCGCATTCCTGAAAAGCTCCTCGCCGCTGGCTTTCTTGGTGAAGCTGTATGTATATCCATCTTTCTCAAGAGATTCCATCAGGTCCTCGGCAATATCCGAGGCAGCTATCGCTTTAGCTGCAAGCATGCGCTCTTCATCGGCGCTGAGTTTTCGGAGGGTGGGGGATATTCCTGCCTCGAAAGCATACTCCTCAAGGAGGCGGCGCCCAAACCCGTGGATGGTGGATATATAAGCAAGGTCTAGCCGGAGAGCCTCTTCCAGCATCCCCTTGCCAACCAGCTCCTCCCGAATGCGCCCGACCAGTTCAGCCGCGGCGGTGTCGGTGAAGGTGACCGCCACAATCTTTTCAGGCTGGACCCGCTTCTCCTCCACCCATTTACCGAGAGTGGTCTGTATTTTGAATGTTTTTCCTGACCCCGCTCCTGCAGGGTGGATGGTGAGTGACCGGGGCTTATTCATTACCGTCCTCCGCTGCAATGTTGGCTATGTCTTCCGCTGGTTTCATGAAGAGGCGTATGAGGGGTGGCCCGTCATCTTTAAGCGCATAGGCGGAGAGCTTTTTGTCCTTCGCCAGCGTCTTTTCATCAGACTCGCTGTTCAGTCTGATTTCCCCACTCTGAACCTGTTTGATAAATTCAGCAAGTTCTTTCAGTGCGTGTTCAGAGATGTTCGCGCCCATTTCAAGAAGTCCGCTGATGCCGCCGAACCACCCACTGGTGTCCGACAGGGCAACCTGGTCGTTCATGAGGTAGTAGAGGCTTCCGATATCGCCCTTTGATTTGAAGTCTTTCAGCAGTTTGACAGCTTCTTTTGTTATCTCATTTTCTTTCTCTGGGCCTCCGGTTCTGACCATTTTGCGGTAGAGCGATGCCTGCAGGTCATATCCTGCCTCCATGCGGTCTCTTCGGCCGGAGCTCCCTGACTTTTTATAGTCTACGACCATCATTCTATTGCCGGGCAGTTCCAGCAGCAGGTCGGCATTGCCATGGATTGGGAGACCGTCGAGATTTCCTTTGAGGCTGATTTCCGTCGCAACCACCCTTGCCTGCGCACTCTCAAGAATAATGGCCCATTCAGATGCGGCTTTCAGTACGCTTTGTGTCAGGTTTTCCCGTTCTATCTTCCACTCATCAAGGAGCATGAACGGGCAGTGCCTTCGAATGGCGGCTTCAAGCTGCACAGGAACCTGTTTATATATTTCCTCTGCGTCAAGTATGCCTTCCGTCGTGAACAGGTGTTCGAACACCGCGTGCGCGAGGGTGCCCATGGTCATGACATCAAGAGTTTCAGGCCGCCATTCGCGGGCTTTCACATTCAGCCTCTCAAGCAGCCAGGCAAGGGGAGAAACAAGTAGGGTATCGAGCCTGCTTGGTGACTCGAGTTTCAGCGCTCCGTCCTTGTCTTTACTGATCTCCAGCAGGTTCTCTCCCTCAAACACCAGATCCTCCGTCGGCTGCAGGCTGCGGGGCGGAAGAGGCGTCCTGTCGGTAATATCCGGGAGGCCTCGGGCTTTTTCACGCTCCTCATCCTGTTCGAGATGGAGGATGAGCTCCTCCGTTTCTTTCATGTCGGCAAAAAGCGCAGTCGCAAATGTTACGCTTGATGACGGGGAGAAGGACTCGCCGCCCTGGTCCTTTCCGGGCACCAGAAAAGTGATCCCTTCAGTTGCCGATGAGAGCTGGCGCAGGAACCGTTTCCGGTTGCGCCCGTTGCGGGCCGCTGCCGTGTCAATATCCAGCCCTGTGGCCTCTTTCAGGGCATCCAGCTCTTCGTCACGGAAGATGATTGAGCCTCTTGAAGTTTGCGGGTGATGGCCGTCCAGGCACCCTGCAGCAAACAGTTTTCGGACCGTGCGCCACGGTTCTGCGCTCTCATAAAACACGGCTACCCCTTCCCGGGTGAACTCCGGGGAGACAGACGGATCCAGGGGGGCGGTAGGCACCAGCGCCTGCAGTTCCGGCCATTGAATGAACGGGGAGCTTTCGTCAACCGCCCCAACAACCTCCGCGCAGAGTTTTTCCACCCGCTCCCTGTGGAACTTCGTGCACTCATCGGTGTTCAGCAGTGATGGAAATTCTTTCAGGATGCGCTTTACATCACCTGGGCCGGTCACTTCAGTTTGAATAAGCTGCAGCATTGTATGGGATTTTCTGCTCTCACTCTCATGAAGCGAAATATTCGTTCGCAGCTCAACGACCGATTGCGCAAGCTTGTTTCCCGTGTTCCTGCTCCACGGCATAAGGGGTGAAGAGAGCAGTGCGGCAAGAGCAATAAGCGGTGCCGGCTGGTCCATGCAGTGGATGAGATTCAATACAGCTTCGCCCCCGAGATCGCGGACTTCATAGGCGCTGCGAAGCCCCGACACCGGTATTCCTGCAGTGCTGAACACTGAGCTGACTGCTCTGCTGTAATGAGAGTCTTCCGGAAGCAGCACACCCATGTCGGCAAAGCGGAGCGAGGCATCGTTCTTCATCGCTTCCTGTATCATTCCGGCAATCACCTCTACTTCCTGCAGGTAGTCGCGGACTTTAAGCCATTGAATGGTGGTGTCAAGAGGTGCTTTGGTTTTTGGCTGTGTGAACAGTTTGTCCTGAAGCAGGCGGAGGGAGCTTCCCTCCACTGCCGATGGCGTAGCCACGGATGCAGTAAGGGCACTGCGGAGCCCTCTCTCTTCATCCTGCTCCGCCTGGCTGTTGAGGTGCAGAACCAACGCTGTCTGCCACAGGCTCAGCTCTGGCCATGCTGGATGGGCATAGACCCGCATTGTCCTTATGGCGCGTGAAGCGGGAGCGTCAAGAATACTTCGTACCGCCTGCAGTCTGGGCGGTAGTGCAAACTCTATGGCCTGATGCAGTTCAGCGAAGTCGGCGATGCGCAGCAGCAGTTTCGGCTTTTCCACAAGAGCGTCAAGCCCGGGGATCTCGGCAAACAGCCCTCCGGGCCCCGTCGCTTCAAGCAGCACGCTGAGGTGCTCTGCGAGCACTGCGGTGATGGCTTTCTTTTCAGTGGGGTTTACTGCTGCGAGTGATTTTGACCAGAATGCATCTGAAAGCTCTCTGGCAGCACCCATAAACCGTTCGTTCCAGGTGTCCGGCGCGGGTGGCAGCACAAAGCTGTTTCTTGCCTGCTGCAGCAGTTCAGGCCAGGTGCCAACCAGCACATCCGTTCGCCCGCCCGCAGTGGCAACCATACGGCGAAGTTTCAGGGCGGACGCGGTGTCGGGGGTGAGGAGGAAGTGGATCATGCCTGAACAGTCAAATTGGTTTACTTCTGTGAATCATCAATCCCCTCCATCGCCCTGCGACGGAACCCGAGTGGATCTGAAATGTTTGGTATTGGCGTAATGCCTCCTCCTGTCCCGTTGATATGGAGAGTTCCGAACCCGAGTATGCAGCCCAGCACCCCCTGCTCCACATGAAAGCTTTCCACCTTGCTGTGGTTGAGTTCCACGGTGTTCCTTCGGATGAACCCGAACTTCGCTATCACCCTTTTTGAGGTCACCGCCAGTTCCGTTGATATCCTTTTAATCAGTGCGGCGGCAGCATACCAGAGTGCCGGGATCAGAAGCACCAAGCCTCCATACATCAGCAGTTGAGCGTTTTCAAAAACCCCTGCAGCCTGCTCTTCCAAAGCATAAAGAAGCAACGCTATAGCTGCCAGGCCCCAGAATATGGCCTTTGAGAATATGATCCAGTGAAGATGCCCCTGAGCATAGAGGGTCTCTTCAGGGATCAGGTTTTTTTCAACATAGCCCATTATTCCTCCGGTCTCTTTTTGTCAGTATAGAACGCCTCGTAGGACAACCGCCGTCCTATCCCCGACTCCTGCAGAAAAAACATTTTTCCCTGACACTTGGTACAGCCATTGTCCTACCTCCCGCCATATCTTTGTTGTATGAAGGCGGAGAGTACAGCGCAGAGCACTTCCTGCAGCTAATGAAGTTATGCATAAAGTTACTCCATTCTGAATGTAAGAAGGTTTGAAAGATGTATTGATGTGGTATACGCAATGGGGCAGGGTGCGACCACTCGTAATCCCTGCTCAATAGGGAGGTCGGTGTTCTGAGGAATCTATTCTGACTATGACCGGCATTGTCCGTTTGCGATAGATATCTTCCCATGACCAGCGGGGGTCTTTCTATGCATAAATGCATTATACTTTTGATTTACTCACTCATTTTATCAATATTAAAATGATAGTCGCTAATTATCCTCCGATACTTAGGCTGCCATTCGATGAAAGTATTGGCATGGCTTATGATTAATCCCGAATCCTTATGGCGATACCTGATTTCCAGCGCCTTATGCTCCCTCTTCTACGCTTCTGCAAAGACGGTGCAGAGCATTCCAATCACGAAGCCATCGAAGCTTTGGCTGAAGAGTTCGGCTTGTCGGAGTCTGAGCGAAAGCGGCTTTTGCCAAGCGGTAGGCAGCATGTTTTTGATAATCGAGTTGCTTGGGCTCGAGCCCATATGAAAATGGCCCAGCTCCTTGAAAATCCCCGCCGGGGGATTTTTCGGATAACCGAACGAGGGCAGTCCATACTTGCGCAAAATGCAGCAGTTATTAATCTGAAGGTTCTGCGTCAATTTCCGGAATATGTAGATGCCAGAGAAAAGCCCCAGAGCACGTCATCCTCAGGACCCGAAGAAGTAGTTCAAACTCCTGAAGAACAGATAGAGCACGCTTACGTAAACATTCAGGAAAACCTTGCTCAAGAAATTTTGCAGCAACTCAAAGCATCTTCACCATCATTCTTTGAGAAAGTTGTGGTAGATGTACTGGTTCGAATGGGTTATGGCGGTTCGCTTAAGGACGCAGGTCAAGCCATCGGTCATAGTGGCGACGAAGGGATTGATGGAGTTATCAACGAAGACCGACTTGGCCTTGACAGCATCTATATTCAGGCGAAGAAATGGGAGGGAACTGTCTCGCGGCCGGAAATCCAGAAATTCGCTGGGGCTCTCCAGGGAAAACGCGCAACAAAGGGGGTGTTTATTACGACTTCCGATTTCACCCATGGCGCCAAAGAGTTTGCGTCTAATATCACTACCAAGATTATTTTAATCGATGGTAAACGCCTAGCTGATTTAATGATAGAATACGGAGTCGGAGTATCCACAGAAGTGGCGTATGAGCTAAAAAAACTGGATTCCGATTTTTTTATTGACGGATAATCTACACGTCTATGCTGATCATTGACAATCTCAATACTCTCTTAGGCGATGATCTTAAGGCATCGATCAAGCCACAAGACAAGCTAAAAGTCGCAGCATCCTGTTTTTCTATTTATGCCTATGAGGCGCTGAAGAGTGAGCTGTCCAAGATCGATTCGCTTGAATTTATCTTTACGGCGCCAACCTTCCTTCCCACTGAAGTAACTGACAAATTCCGTAAAGAGCATCGGGAGTTTTTCATCCCGAAGGTCAGTCGGGAACGCAGCCTCTACGGATCAGAATTTGAGATCCAACTCCGCAATCAGCTCACCCAGCGTGCTATTGCTCGAGAATGCGCTGACTGGATCAAAAAAAAGGCGACATTCCAATCAAATCGAACAAAAGCTTCGATGCAGCAATTCGCCTGCATTCAGGGAAGTGATGCAGATATTGTGTACTCACAGATCCAGGGGTTCACAGCGGTTGATCTTGGCTATCAGCAGGGAGACGCCGTATCAAATCTTGTAAGCCGATTTGACGAATCGGCGTTTACCGAAACTTATCTCAAGCTGTTCGATCAGGTTTGGCAGGATCCGGAAAAGCTTGAAGATGTAACTTCGATTATCTGCGATCATATCGCCTCGGTGTATAAGGAAAACTCCCCCGAGCGGATTTATTTCTTGATGCTCTACAACATATTTAGCGACTTTTTGGAAGATGTTGATGAGGATGTGTTGCCTAATGATCGAACGGGCTATAAGCAATCACTGGTCTGGCAGAAACTCTTCAACTTCCAGCAAGATGCGGCTACAGGAATTATCAATAAACTTGAAACCTACAATGGATGCATTCTCGCTGATAGCGTAGGACTCGGGAAGACTTTCACAGCACTTGCTGTCATCAAATATTATGAGCTGCGGAATCGCTCAGTGCTGGTTCTGTGCCCCAAAAAACTGGCCGACAACTGGTTGAACTATAACCGGAATCTCAAGACCAACATTTTTGTAAAAGATCGGTTCAATTACGATGTCCTATGCCATACCGATCTATCGCGTACCTCAGGAGAATCCTTCGGCATACCACTTAACCGTGTGAACTGGGGGAACTATGACCTTGTCGTTATCGACGAGTCACACAATTTCAGGAACAATGATGTATTCAAGGATCGTGAAACTCGATATCAGAGACTGATGAACCGGGTGATACGGGAAGGGGTCAAAACCAAGGTGCTGATGCTTTCCGCCACACCGGTCAATAATCGGTTTAACGATCTTAGGAACCAGCTGGCCCTCGCTTATGAGGGCGAATCTGAAAGTCTAAGCCGAAACCTTAGGGCCACTCGAAGTATTGAAGCAATTTTCCGCAGGGCACAAGCTACATTTAACCATTGGAGCAAACTGCCCGTTGAAGGGCGGACGGCCAAGGCGATTCTTGATGCTTTAGATTTCGACTTTTTTGAGCTTCTCGATAGCGTCACCATCGCCCGTTCCCGCAAGCACATACAAACATTCTACGACACAAAAGAGATTGGTCCGTTTCCCGAACGCCTTAAGCCGCTCTCATTTCGGTGCACATTGACTCAGAGGACAGATGTCATAAGCCTCAATGCTATTTTTGTTCAGTTGTCGTTACTTAATTTGGGCGTCTATGCCCCGATCAGCTATGTCTTGCCGAGTCGACTCCGAAAGTATGAGGAACTCTATGATACCGAAGTGGGCGGCGGAAAAGCCAGGCTGCGTCAGGCAGATCGAGAAAGTAGCCTGCAGAAGTTGATGACTGTCAATCTTCTCAAGCGACTTGAAAGCTCAGTGGAAGCATTCAGGATGACCGTGAAGGCCTTGCTTGATAACCTACTCAGTACGCTTGACACAATCGAAACCTTTCAGCGCAGCGGAGTCAGTCCTGTTATCTCTGACTATACTACCAATCTTGAATCCCTTGATGCAGAGGATGATGATTTTTCTTTCCCTGAGGACATTAAGATTGGCGGAAAAGTGCAGATCAGCCTTGCTGACATGGATCTGGATAGCTGGCAGCATGATCTTTCATCGGACAGAGCGATTCTTGATGATTTGCTTGCATCGATGAATAAGATTACTCCGGATGATGATGCCAAACTACAGCATCTGAAAAACCTCATTCTGCAAAAAATTGAGCACCCCATTAATGCTGGCAACAAAAAAGTACTGATTTTTACGGCCTTTTCAGATACTGCTAAATACCTGTATGATAACCTCGCTCAAGATATCCATGAAGCAACCTCCATGCATACGGGAAAGGTTACTGGTAAAGATTCGCCGAAATCCACACTTGGCCGCCGTTATGATTTCCAGTCTATTTTGACCCTGTTCTCGCCTCTTTCAAAAGAAAAAGCGTTAGTCCTGCCTGAAGAGCCTAATGAACTGACGCTTCTGATTGGTACTGACTGTATTTCCGAAGGTCAAAACCTTCAGGATTGTGATTACCTGATCAATTACGATATCCATTGGAATCCAGTCAGAATTATTCAGCGATTTGGACGGATTGACCGCATTGGCTCTCGTAATGCCGTTATTCAGTTAGTCAACTACTGGCCAGATATAACGCTGGATGAGTATATCAACCTTAGAGAGCGGGTTGAAAACCGAATGATGATAGCCGATGTGAGTGCTACCGGGGATGATAATGTACTAACGGCGCAGAGTAGTGATGTGGCTTATCGCAAAGAGCAGCTCCAGCGATTGCAGGAAGAAGTGGTTGATCTTGAAGATATGAAAGCCGGTATCTCCATAACGGATCTCGGACTGAATGATTTTCGGATGGACCTCTTACAGTACATCCGAGAGCACGGAGAACTTCACCAAGTTCCTAACGGCATGCATGCCGTCGTTCCCGCTCAACCAGATCTTAATCTTCATCCGGGCGTTATTTTCGCATTACGGAATCGCAATGACAGTGTTCATGAACACATGTATAACCGGCTCCACCCATACTACCTTATCTATGTTTCAGAAGCTGGGGAGGTCATCTCAAGTCATTCGGAGGTCAAGAAACTTCTCGACTTGGTCCGGTCCAGCTGCAAAGATCAGGCTGAGCCATTCATGGATATATGCAGGCAGTTTAACTCCCTTACCGATGAAGGACGCCATATGGACCAATATTCCGATCTTCTCGGGTCAGCTATTCGATCGATAGCGGAAGTGAAAGAAGAAAATGATCTTGAGAGTCTCTTTTCTGGCGACAAAACCTCTGCCTTACTTAATACTATTTCCGGCCTCGACGACTTTGAGCTTATTGCCTTTCTTGTTGTACAGGGGTTCGAATGAGGACAACTCTTTTTGACTATCCTAAGAATGCGGCCTTTGGCCGAGTGCTTCCAAAAAGTAAAATCTATGAACATGCTCGTCCCTCGGCGGCCATAAAAACGCTATTTGTTCGGCAAGTAGATCAAATCATTTGGCAATACAAACTCGCAGCTGAAACTATCAACATCCCAGGAACTCCTGTAGTACGGGAAATCCAGGTTTTTGGTATAGTCTTGAAAGATGGTGAACTCAAACCCGAGGTATTGCGCTGTATCGATCAGGCAATTCCTTTCCCGATCCTGTTTGAGCTTTGCTTCCAGGGGAAAATAAAACCGGCGGCTGCCTTTAAGCGTCCGAATGATGCGGATGCTTCCAAGTGGGTCATTAGTGATTATTTTGAGGGGGATTGGGTGTCAAACGATGACCCTCGCAAGTCATTGCCGATTGTGTTCGATCTCGAAGCGCTTTACAATCAGTTTCTATCCCCTCTGATGCCGTACTCTGCTCGGCCTGCTGAAGGCTTGCAGGCACAGGTGGAAAGAATGGGGGTTATTGGGCTCAAACAGCGTGAACTGGAGCGCTGTGAGGCCCGGCTTCACAAAGAAAAGCAATTTAACCACAAGGTGACGATCAACGCAGAGCTTCGTGGCTTGAAACAGGAATTGGAAGGACTGATCTCATGAACCGAGAGCTACATGATAAGGGGAAGAGCTTGAAGTCGAATAGCCAGGAGGCAGTTGCTTTCCAGCCAGAAACGATACCGGCAACCTTTATGATGCCGGTGCGTCTCTCATAGACCTATGTAAAAAGTGGGTTACATTCTCAGAATTTGAAACAGGAGCCATTGAAATGCTCAATAAGCTAGAAGGAGAGAATCATGGATAAACTGAAAATGCACTCACCCAACCTCACAGAGGAAAAGATCGCTCGTATCCTTGATCTATTCCCTAGCTGCGTTACTGAAGCTTGTGATGAAAATGGAAGCCTGAGACAGGCTGTGGATTTCGATCAGCTTCGCCAGGAGCTGAGTGACTCCATTGTAGACGGTCCTCAGGAACGGTACCATCTGAACTGGCCCGGAAAGCGCGAAGCTTTGCTCACTGCAAATGCGCCGATTGCAAAGACTCTGCGTCCTTGCAGGGAAGAAAGTGTGGATTTCGATACCACGAAGAACTTGTTTATAGAGGGAGATAACCTAGACGCGCTGAAGCTGCTTCAGGAGACCTACCTCGGTAAGGTCAAGATGATCTATATCGACCCGCCGTATAACACGGGGAATGACTTTATCTATGAGGATGATTTTGCCGAGAATACAGAAGAGTTTCTAAAGCGCTCAAATCAGAAAGATGAGGAGGGCAATCGTTTAGTGGCGAATACGGACACCAATGGGCGATTCCACTCGGATTGGTTGTCAATGATGTATCCTCGATTGAGACTGGCTAAAAATTTGCTTAGAGATGATGGAGTTATTTTTATCAGTATTGATGACGGTGAGGTCACGCAGTTGCGTAAAATGTGTGATGAGGTTTTCGGAGAAGGTAATTTTGTGGCCCAGCTTGTTTGGGAAAGAGCGTTTTCTCCTAAAAATGACGCAAGATACATATCTAATAGCCATGACTATGTTTTGATGTTTGCAAAGAGCATTTCGGATTTCTGTATTGGAAGATTAGAAAGAACGGAGGACACAAACAATAGGTATACTAACCCAGATAATGACCCGAGAGGCCCGTGGAGTTCAGGGGATATATCAGTAAAGACTTACTCCGCTGCCAATGATTATCCTATAAATACCCCATCAGGAAAGTTTATAGAGCCTCCAGCAGGACGCTGCTGGAGTCTCTCCAAAAACGCTTTTTTGGAGAGACTTAAAGATGACAGAATTTGGTTTGGTCTAAATGGGGACAATGTTCCAAGAATTAAGCGCTTCCTGTCTGAAATACGCGAAGGAATGACGCCTACATCTTTGCTCTATTATAAAGAAGTGGGGCACAGTCAAGAAGGGTCTCAGGAAGTAAAAAAACTATTAGGGGGTCAAGGAGTTTTTGACGGCCCAAAACCAGTACGTTTATTGAGAAGATTGCTTACTCTTGCTAATACAGACCAAGATGCTATCGTTCTCGATTTTTTCGCTGGTTCTTCTACTACCGCCCACGCTGTTTTACGGTTCAATGGCGATGATGGCGGGAATCGAAAATTCATCATGGTGCAACTTCCAGAGCCCTGTGATGACAATTCTGAGGCATTAACTGCTGGCTATAATACCATTAGTGAAATCAGCAGGGAGCGCATTCGCCGCGCCGGTAAGATGATTATTGAGGGTGAATGTGACGATGGTTGGCGCGGGGACATCGGCTTCCGCGTCCTCAAGATTGACACCTCCAGCCTGACGGATGTCTATTACACTCCTGATTCGCTTAATCAGGATGATCTGTTTGGTGCCGTTGATAACATTAAGACTGACCGTAGTTCCGAAGATCTTCTGTTTCAGGTTCTGCTCGACTGGGGCGTTGACCTTACCCTTCCTATTCGTAAGGACACCCTAAAGGGTAAGACGGTATTCTTTGTTGATGAGAACGCGCTTGTTGCATGTTTCGATGCTGATATCACGGAGGAGATTGTCCGGGAATTGGCGCAATATCGTTCCTATGACATGCCGATCAGAAAAATGGTCTTCCGAGACAATGGGTTCGCATCCGATGCCCTCAAGATTAATGTGGAGCAGATCTTCCGTCAGTTGTCTCCCGAAACCGAAGTGAAGGCAATTTAGGAGGTGTTATGGATCATGATGAGCTTCAAAAGTTGTTGAGCGGATTGATCGCTTCATGGGAAAATGAGGTTGTTGAGTTCAAGCAGGCTGGTAAGGATTATTCTGCCGACAAAATTGGTGAATATTTTTCTGCTCTGGCGAATGAAGCGAATTTACGGGGGCTTGAAAAAGCTTGGCTAGTGTTTGGTATCAACAATAAAGCCAGATCAATAGTCGGTTCGGACTATCGTTTGAACCCAGAGCGCTTGCAAAGCACTAAAATGCAGATGGCGGAAAATACGGAGCCGAGTGTGACCTTCCGTAATATTTATGAATTGCAGGCAGACGGTGGGCGAGTGGTGATGTTTGACATTCCTGCAGCGCCTCGTGGGTTGCCCATTGCCTGGAAGGGGCATTACTATGCTCGGGCTGGTGAAAGTTTGACGTCTCTGGGACTTGACAAGCTTGATGAGATACGGCAACAGACAATAGCCTCCGATTGGTCAGCGCAGGTAGTTCCCGCAGCAACACTCTCCCATCTCGATGAAGGCGCTTTGAAAAAGGCAAAAGAGGCATTCGCTCGAAAATATGCTAATCGATTTGCTGCCGATGAAATTTTTGACTGGCCTTTGGAGTCCTTTTTAGACCGGTCTAAATTGACTCAGGAGGGCAAGCTTACTCGCACTGCTTTACTCTTACTGGGCAAAGCCGAATCAGCTTACCTGCTTAGTCCGCATCCAGTACAGATGACCTGGAAACTGGAAGGCGCTGAACGGGCATATGAGCATTTCGGCCCGCCGTTTTTTCTTACCACGTCAGAAGTCTACAGGAAAATTCGCAACATTCAGCTTCGTATCCTTCCTGAAGATGCGCTTTTGCCGGTAGAAGTTTCCAAATACGATCAGAAAATCATACTGGAGGCTCTCCATAACTGTATTGCGCATCAGGACTACACTCGTAATGGGCGAATCGTCGTTACCGAGCAGCCGGATAAACTGATCTTCGAAAATGAAGGCAGCTTTTTTGAGGGCAAACCTGAAGATTATGTTACCGGAAATAAAACCCCCCGCTGTTATCGAAATCCCTTTCTTTCTCGAGCGATGGCTGAGCTGAATATGATCGATACCATGGGATATGGGATTTATGAGATGCATCTGGGCCAGGCACGGCGATATTTCCCTATGCCGGACTACGATCTGACTAATCCTTCTGTTGTTAAAATAACGATATACGGATCGATAGTCGATCCGGCGTACAGCCGAATGCTCATCCAGAAAACGGATCTCCCTTTAACTGATATTCTCTGTCTTGATCGTGTCCAGAAAAAACTGCCGATCTCAAAAGTTGCTGCACAGCATCTTCGATCTAATGGATTGATTGAAGGGCGCTTGCCCAATATTCACGTTTCTGCAGCTGTAGCTCAGGCTACAGCAAGTAAGGCGGAATACATTCGGACTAGGGCTCAGGATGATGCTTTTTATTCAAAGTTGATCATGGATTATCTGAGCAAGTTCAGTAAGGCTTCACGCGCAGAAATTGATAAGCTTCTCCTGCCGAAATTGAGCGATGGCCTGAATGATGAACAACGGCGAAAAAAAGTGAGCAATCTGCTCACCTCTCTTCGCAGGGCGGGGCGTATTCATAATGATGGGTCAAAGAAAGTTCCGGCTTGGAGAGTTGCAGATAAAACTGCAGAATAAAATGGAGCTCCCGCAGAATAAATGCAGAATAGGCTTATGCTTAAGTGGTTTTAATATTTGATCTTACGAGAGTTGTGTTTGCGTTTTTCAGTCAACAAGCAAATAAGCAGTGAGTTATGAAGCTGAAGTTTAAAATCCAGCCATTTCAGACTGATGCGGTTAAATCAGTTGTCAACTGTTTCGCTGGTCAGGTAAACACATCAGGGGTTGTATACCGGATCGATCCCGGCTCAAGAGCCCAGACAAGCATGTATGAGGCTGGGTTTAAAAACGCTGACTTTTCGCTCACTGATTCGCAGGTATTGGATAATATTCGGGAAGTACAGCGGGAAGAGAACCTACAGATTTCGAATACGCTTGTGTCGAGCGCAGGATGCCGCATCAACCTCGATGTTGAAATGGAAACAGGTACAGGCAAGACATACTGCTACATTAAAACCATTTTCGAACTGAATGAACATTACGGGTGGAGCAAGTTCATTATTGTCGTTCCGAGCATTGCGATTCGCGAAGGTGTTGATAAATCTTTAGATATAACTGCACAACACTTCGCTGAGAGCTACGGGAAAAAGGCCCGGTTCTTTATCTATAATTCTAAACAGCTTCATCACCTCGAAAGCTTTTCATCCGATGCCGGGATCAATGTCATGATCATCAATGTCCAGGCTTTTAATGCAACTGGCAAGGATAACCGGCGCATCTATGAAGAGCTTGACGACTTCCAGTCCCGCCGGCCGATTGATGTGATCAGCAGTAATCGCCCAATCCTCATACTTGATGAGCCGCAGAAAATGGAAGGAAAAAAAACCCTAGATGCGCTGGCTAAGTTCAATTCACTAATGATCCTGCGCTATTCTGCAACTCATAGAACAACCCATAACAAGGTGCATCGGCTTGATGCACTTGATGCCTATAACAAGAAACTGGTTAAGAAAATCAACGCCAAAGGTATTACTGTAAAGGGACTTGCTGGAACGAATGCGTACCTCTATCTCGAAGGAGTTGATATTTCCCAGAGCGCCCCGGTTGCCCGTGTTGAGCTGGAGGTCAAGCAAGGGACAGGGATCAAGCGGATCGTGAAACGGTTAGGGAAAGGGCGAAACCTTTTTGATGAATCAGGTGAGCTTGATCAGTATCAGGGGTTCGTGATATCAGAAATCAATGGAAACAACAATACGGTCGAATTCAGCAATGGCCATGTATTGAACGCGGGTGAAGCAACGGGCGATGTGACAGAAGCGTTTGTTCGCCGAATCCAGATCCGGGAGGCCATCAAATCGCATCTTGACAAGGAGAAGCAGCTGTTTACCCAAGGGATCAAGGTGCTCTCACTGTTTTTTATCGATGAAGTGGTAAAGTACCGTGACTATAGCCAGCCTGATGAGAATGGTGAGTATGCCAGAATCTTTGAAGAAGAATACGAACGGATCAGGGACGAGTACCTATCAGAGTTGGCGATCGATAACCATCCCTATCGTGATTACCTCTCCAATATCGAGCCTCACCGAACTCATGAGGGGTATTTCTCGATCGACAAAAAAACCAAACGCTTGAAAAATCCCGACTTCAAGAAGCGAGGAGATGATGTCGGTTTGTCTGACGATGTTGATGCCTATGACCTAATTCTCAGGAAGAAGGAACGGTTGTTATTGTTTGAAGAGCCAGTTCGTTTCATTTTTTCCCACTCGGCGCTTCGCGAAGGATGGGATAATCCGAATGTGTTTGTTATCTGCATGCTCAAGCACAGCGACAACACCATTTCCCGGCGACAGGAAGTTGGCCGTGGTCTCAGGCTATCGGTGAACCAGCATGGAGACCGTATGGATGAGCTAGCGACAGTGCACGATATCAACATTCTGACTGTGGTTGCAAATGAAAGCTACACGGATTTTGTTGTTAACCTGCAACGGGAGATAGTCGAAACGCTTTCAGAGAGGCCAAGAAAAGCAAGTGAGTCGTATTTCACGGGGAAAACTATCCAGATCGAAACAGGGCTTCAGGAGGTCACTCCAGCAATGGCGAAGCAGATTTACCGATACCTGCTCAAAAATGATTATTCCGATGACGACGATCGGATCACCGCAAGCTATCATACGGCAAAATCCGAAGGAGCACTCGTGCCGCTGCCGGACGATCTTGAGCCACATGCGGAGGAAATCTTTAATCTGATCGACAGTGTCTACAGTGATGCTTTGTTGCCGAAAATTGGTGATGATCGTGCCGCGAAGATAAATCCTCTCAACGGCAATTTCGAGAAGAAGGAATTTCAGGTGCTCTGGAACAGGATCAATCGGAGAGCCATGTACCGAGTCGATTTTGATTCATCTGAACTGGTTCGCAACTGTATCAGTACGCTGAACAGAGATCTGAGGGTTTCTTTCATGCAATATACTGTCCAGTCTGGGGCCCAGGCAGAGACGATTACCGATGATCAACTCAAATCAGGGGATGGGTTCAAGCTTGAAGACAACAAGGTGGAACCTCATAAAGCATCGATTCAGTCAGCAGTGCCATATGACTTGCTGGGGAAACTGGCCGGCAATACTGACCTAAAACGGCAGACTATTGCAGAGATTCTCTCAGGCATTGAACCGGGCGTGTTCAGCCAGTTCAAACAGAACCCAGAACAGTTTATTGCCGAAGCAACCCGTTTGATCAAAGAACAGAAAGCCTCGATCATTATCGAGAGACTTAGCTATGATGCCATTGCCGGAAAACATGATGTCGACATTTTTACATCAGGACAATGTAAGCAGGATTTCAGCAAAGCCACTGAAAAGCTCAAAAACCACATATATGATTATGTGATTACGGATTCGAATATCGAACGACAATTCGTTAAGAACCTTGATGTTTGCGATGATGTTGTGGTCTATGCGAAACTCCCAAAAGGTTTTTTGATCCCTACCCCTGTTGGTGGATACAATCCGGATTGGGCGATATCCTTCAGGGAAGGCAAGGTTAAGCACATTTATTTCGTTGCTGAAACCAAAGGCTCAATGTCCTCCATGCAGCTGCGGGCCATTGAGGAGAAGAAAATTGAGTGCGCCAGAAAATTCTTCGAAGGAATAAATCGGAAGATCGATACGGAGAAGGTGAAATACGATGTCGTAACGGACTTTGGGAAGCTGATGGAGATTGTTGGGGTGGGAGAGTGATCAAAAACGTCTATCAAGAAGCTTAAATTAAGGATACAGGGGGTCTTTAAGTTCCTACAGAATCAGGAGTCTTATTGATAAAAGGGACGAAAGTCTCTTTTGACTCTGACGATTTCATCAGAGTTGCCGACATTAAGTGAAGAAACGCTTTTCCATAGTAAAACAGTTGACGTGCAAAAGGTGTCGAGTCTTTTAAATTAATAGTAGCCGTGACTGAGAAAAAATAATTCCAACACAAGCTCCTAGAATGAGTAGGTATTCATGCCTTATAAAACGGTCGTTTGATGAGACAGCAGGGAAGTGGGGGCAAGAGCCCCCTTTTTATTGCCTTTTCTGTCTTATAAAAGCGTATCTTCTATCTATACGCCAGATACCCATAAAAACAACCATTATTCAAGAATGCCAGAAGAAAACGAAAATACCAACCGGAGGATCGGCTACGCCAGAGTTTCAACTGCAAGCCAGGAACTCAACCTGCAGCTCGACGCCCTGAAACTTGCCGGGATTCCCGACAACCTCATCTTCATCGATAAGGTCAGCGGAGCAAAAACAGAGCGCCCAGGTCTCACGGCCTGCAT
>Ga0208900_1000579_pt1 | contig 22642 bp, 16 predicted proteins | sample AntAceMetag02UKK_FD_184763 | JGI IMG/M metagenome (GOLD analysis project Ga0208900, IMG submission 184763) | Saline lake microbial communities from Ace Lake, Antarctica - Antarctic Ace Lake Metagenome 02UKK (SPAdes) (version 2) | ecosystem: Environmental > Aquatic > Non-marine Saline and... | reverse complement strand
CCATGATATTCTCCCCCTCCATTTTAGATAATTGGAACGGAGTATATCATTCTTCTTGCACCAATAGACAGGATTTTCTTAAACCCGGAAAATGGGAATGCGCCCAGGTATCCAGGGGGCAATATAAACATTTGCTTGGAAAGAAAGTTGTTGCCCAGGATGCCTGATATCCCATGCAGGAGCTTGAAAAAATAATAGGGGGGCATTTTTTTGAATGGCAGAACCAGTGTCACCACTTTTCTTTTTATATAAAAATAAGATTTTGTTTTAATTGGATATTATTATATCTGACCCCCTGTGAAGTGGGTGGTGACGGGGTGGTGACAGTTACGTTTGCTATAACCATGTGGTGGTGACGGCAGTTTTGATAAAAAAGAACGCTTTGTATGTAAAGGTCTGAATTAGTAGGGATACTTATCTATGGTTATAGCGGTGACACCTGAGAGAAGCCCCCCCTCCCGGTGAAAAAAAATATGAGGACAATATGACCAAAAAAAAAGACCCACAGATTTTCCAGCGCATCACCGACGGACACTGATAGGCCGCCGGGATTATGCAATTTTAAGACTCATGCTCACCTATGGTTTGCGGATAGGGGAGGATCACGCGGGGATGCACAATCCCCTGAACTGATAAATCATGGATAATTTTGATTTTTCAAAGGATAAATTCTAATTGACATACACCGTGCCGACATATAACACTCAACCCAGGAAATGGGAGGTGTGTATGAAAGGAAATATCATTACAAAAGAGCGTTGCAGCATCTGCAATAGCGCTCTGAAGCATGATGATAGACGGCATGGTTTGTTTTGTCCGAATCATCCCCAGGTGGGTGCGGTTAAAATTTTTATTGCTCGATTCGGCAAGGAAATCCAGAAGCAATTCAATAACTATGGAATGGCGGCACAATTTTTAAATGGGTTGAGGTTCAAGACATGTGAAGGGACATTTGACCCCAGGGATTACCAGGCCAGCAAGCCATATTCTTTTATTAATCTATCTAAAAAATATTTAAAAAGGAAGCAGCACCTTAAAAGCTACAAGGAGGCCATACGGCACATAGAAGTTGCCCAGAATTATTTTGGGGATCGCAATGTAAAGGAGATCAATGGGGCAGATATTGAGGACTACCTCTACTCTATTGAAGGGATATCAGATAAAACCCGGGCAAACTACATGTCAAGGATATCTGATTTTTGGAAGTGGATACTCCGACGGCAAGTTATCAACTTGGCTCAAATGCCGGTTTTCCCTGAAATTAAGTATGAACTCGGGTATCGTAACATTACAGATATGGACACCCAGGAGGCCATTATTCAAAAGGTGTTTGACATGACCTCTGATTTGAATCCAAAGGTATGGCTGGGGATTGATTTGCTGGCATCATACGTTAATTTAAGACCTGGGGATTTGTTGAAATTGCGTGAGGCTGATGTGGATGTGGTGCATGGAGAGTTAACTTTCCATTATCCCACCAAGCGGAAAAATAAGTTGAAGAAAACCCGACTTCTTGATCATCACATTGAAATTATTGCAGAGCTGAAGGACAGGCACCCCGCTTTACCCGGTGTTTTGTTTTTCCGTCACCATGGCGGAGTGCAGAGCGTAAAACCGGCTACCCACTTAAGGCGGGATATTTTCAAGGCTTTTTATGTGGATAATTAGCTTTTAACCCCTAAAATTAAGGCTGCCAAGACGCTTGATTTTAAAGGCTGTCCCGCCTTAAGTGGGTAGCCGTAAAACCTGATCAACCTTTTGGCCCAAAATATTTAAAGACTCGATGGGATGATGCGTGCAGGGCACTTGGTATTGATGATCTTGATTTATATGGGGGCACCCGGCACACCACGACAACAGAAATAGCCCGGCGTGCAGGTACGGCAAATGCCAGAAAGGCATCAGCGCACGAAACCAACAAAGCCTTTGACAGGTATTGTCAATATCAAGACGATACGGCTTTTGAAATGGCCCGAATTGTAAAGGGGAAAAAACAGTCTGCGCGGGTCAAGAAATGATGAAAAGTGAAAACCCAAAAAGCAGCATTTAGGCAGCACCTTTTCAAGGGGTTAAAAACGCTGAGGTCCTTGTAAATAAAGGAAAGTTATGGTGAACCGGCGTCCATTGAATCATAAAAAAAGAATAATTTGAATAGTCAAAATTATTCTTTTGTGATTTTTGGTCCGATATAAACCACCTTGATCCCTTTTGTTTTTTTAGGAAAGGGCCTGGGCCATTCGAAATGAATCCTTATTTGATTAACTTTTATTTTTCCATGCCAGGGGCAAAAAATATCTTCCCCACCTTTCGGGTCTCTGAATGTCAGTTCTTTTTTAAAATTTCTCTTGTTTGTTGTCGATTCGTCGCCAAATAATTTTTTTATACCTCCAAAGTGACTTTCAAAAAGTTCAAGTCCAGATTGTGAAAGTTCTCCGTTTTTTCCTGTCTGTTCTACAATATTCGAAAGGTATTGAAGTAAAATAAAAATTTTCCCTGTTATATATTTACTATAGGGAACTGGAGTGATGGGTACCATAGCATCCTCAGAAATTATTAGAGATGTAAAACGCTCCCTTATTTCATCATTTACATCAGACCATTTCCGGAAAATTTTTTTGTTTTTATTTTTTTCTATTTCATCTGCTACCTGGTCAGAACTCCAGAAATTTTCAATATCAACTGTTCTTAAAGGGTCTTCCAGAAGGCCATGAACCACATTGAGAGGACTGCGCTCAAAATCAAATTTGCTACCGGTGAAGCTGTAACTGCATGAGGGGATTTCCGCTATTAATCTTCGAGCACACTCTCCGAGGCCTTGATCCGTTACATCCTTAGTCTGAAAATAAAAAAGGTCATCATCATTGAATTGCTTGCTGTCTTCCCAAAAAGGACCGGATTTGTTGACCCATTCAAGCACATGGCTGATATATTGTTTGTCCTTTGTGGCTAAAACCACCTCATAAAGCTTTTGTGACCCTGTTGCTGGCCTTTGAGAAAACTGTTTGGAACAATATAAACATCTTTTAAATTCAGGCGCTTTTGATCTGAAAGAAAGAAACTTTTCCAGCACTTCACGAAGCTGGTAATAGTTTTCAAATTGGCCATTAATGGACAGATCATTAATATACCACTCCATCAGATCCACCCGGCAAGACGAGCCATATCTTTTTCCGACTGATCAAAAAAACCTTCCGGCCACTCACTTAAATTCCCTTTTAAGTCAATAGCTGGAGAGAAAACTTTCGCAGAGCCTTTTGAAACAATTTCATGACTGTTAAAGAAATGCATCGCTGTCTTTTCCGGAGAAATTATCCCGTCATTTACTGCGAGTCGGACACCGTTAAGGACATGGTCACTGTGTGTTTCAATTATAATTTGTACGCCTGCAGCAGCCATACATGCCAAAAATTTCCCCATTTGGGACTGTCCCGATGGATGTAAATGAGCCTCCGGACTGTCGATAATCAGGATTTGTCCTTTTTTCGCAAGAAGTCCAGCCACTATGACCGGAAAGGCGTATGTCAGGCCGTATCCTATATTAGATGGCCTTCGCCACTCTCCAGTATCGCTGATCCGAAGTTCAAGTCTAATTAGGTTTGTTCTTTCAACTGTTAGAGTATTTGCCTGAGCACCGGGAAACAATTCTGATGCCCAGGCCTTAAACTGTCTCCTCAGGGATCTGGCCTCATCTGACGTGTTGCAGCGGTTTTCCGGAATATCTTCATCAATAAACTGATGAAAAAGCCATGGGGCGTACTCACCCTGACTCCCTACATCGGCATGTACAGGCAAGGATTCTTCAGGTGATGGGAAAACATCTTCTGTTCCGATTCTCAAGGCACTTAGAAAAACGGTCTCTCTTAGCCTTTTCACCAGATTTTTTACTTCTTTACTGGCCCCGGGCGGCAAAAGCATATTCAGCGATTTTTTATCGTTGTGTTTTGCTACCCCGTTTTTGTCCTTTACAGCTATCTGACGGATTTTCATATACAAACCTCTACGGCGGTCAGCTGAATGCAGTGTCCATTCAACAGCCGCCTGATCATCTTCAGCAGCAAAGACTAATTCGCCGCTACCTGAGTTAAGGACTTCACCCGGGGTTCCTATCCGGACAAGTTTTCCGTTAAGCGGGATCTCAGGTGAGAGGCCACCGGTTCTCAATGCCTGTGATAAAAGCAGAATGCTTTGCAGGACTGTTGACTTGCCAGCAGCATTAAATCCGGTCAGAAGGGTCAGAGGAGCAACAGGAAGAGAGAGCGTTTCAAAGCATTTGAAATTTTTTAGGGTAATATTAGACAACATGATTAGAATTCCTCCGAAAACATTTCACGCATTTTTTTAAAACGCGTTTTTACTTTTGTTGCGCTGTTGGTGCCGGTAGTTATTGCCTGGAAAAAATCATAATCTGACATCAAGATTCTCATTTTACTTTTTAATGAATTTAAATTCTCCGCCACAAATTCCTCTTCTAAGCTTGAAAAAATAACTGAGCAAACATCAAACAAGGCGATATTAATAACCGATCGTGCCGCCCCAGATGATGTTTCTGACAAGGACTTTCTGAAGGCATGCCTGCCGAACACCAAATGATTTATTCTCATTGAGTGTTCAAAAGCCTGAAATAACTCATTAAGATCCTGTTTAGACATGGTATTCATTTTTTCCAGTGTTTTTCCCAGGAATCCATCCATGTCCGACTGATTATATTGCTCTGTCCCTAAAAGATAAAATCCGCAAAACCGATTGATCACTTCCCGGTTGCGCATTGATTTACTATCAATGCTGTGGCCAGTGGCCTTTAAAAACAGTTTATTTTCAGAAGCTTTTTTCAGCCAATTGGTAGCAGGCCCGGTAAAAAGACAGTTACGCATTTGCTGCCTTGTCAAAACAGCACCGCTGTTCACCCTTTCAAAAATATCTAACTTTGTCCGATCTGGGGCATTGGGATCAAGGATGTATAAAGTCAGCTGAGTATCTTCAACCCTCTCTTGCAGCCCAACCGACAACTCATTAAAACGCTTTCCGACATAAGCATCTTCATCCGAAAGGGTTAAGCTTGATTTTATGCCTTTTAGTGCGAAATCATTATTTAAAAAAAATTTAAAAGTTGTTAGCCGCTGGAGTCCATCTACAACAATAATTTTGCCGTCCTTTGCCTCAGCTACATAAAAAACCGGGAGCGGAATACGCATAAGACAGGATTCGATAAGCCGGGATTGTTTTTTTTGACTCCAGACAAAATCTCTCTGAAAATCAGGATTAAGGATGAAACGCCCATTATTTATACGGTTGACCACTTCATTTACTGTCCGATTTTCTTTGCGGACAAAAACAGAACTCAGCGGGTAGTCTGCCCATCCATCATCAGACAACAGGTCTTTTCCATGCCCTTCGATTTTTTCATCAGGAATTTCATAATCAAAAAGAAAACTTAGTTCACTGTAATTATTTTCTACCTGATCAGAGAAACCTGGATGTACAGCCTGAATTCCGGAAAACAGAGCTTTTATATTTTGTGTCGGAGCTTTTGATTTTATCTTTTGCACAGTCTGATAGTAGAAGGAATCAATACCAATCATCGGCATGCCTGAAAACCAGTAGTACTCATTAGCAGCGCGTGCGAGAAAATCAGCGTTGCTTATTGACTCCGGCAGAACAATTTTAATTTCAACCGTCAATTTCAAGCTGTCCTGCCAGTTTGGTTCGCTTTCTTTTTTAAGCAGTTTGCCAAAAGCTCTTAGTCCTCTATTCCACTCTGTTTTTTTTCCTTTGCTGTTATCGGAACCTAAACACACAAAACAATAAAATCCGGCTTTAACATTTGACGGTACCTGTCGGCACGAAACAGTGAATTCATAAGGTGTTGATGGTGAATCATGGAAAGTATCTAAAGTTTCGATTACATTGACACTATTTTTCCCTAAACGCATAATTGCAAAATTGGGCACTTCCATATTTACACCTGCACAGTTTCAGTATTATTGTTTGATTTTTTTACCACTAAATAACCTCAAAATATAGACCTGGGATTTGTTGAAATTGCGTGAGACTGATGTGGATGTGGTGAGTTCAGAGCGTAAAACCGGATCAACCTTTTGGCCCAAAATATTTAAAGACTCGATGGGATGATGCGTGCAGGGCACTTGGTATTGATGATCTTGATTTATATGGGGGCACCCGGCACACTACGACAACAGAAATAGCCCGGCGTGCAGGTACGGCAAATGCCAGAAAGGCATCAGCGCACGAAACCAACAAAGCCTTTGACAGGTATTGTCAATATCAAGATGATACGGCTTTTGAAATGGCTCGAATTGTAAAGGGGGAAAAACAGTCTGCGCGGGTCAAGAAATGATGAAAAGTGGAAACCCAAAAAGCAGCATTTAGGCAGCACCTTTTCAAGGGGTTAAAAACGCTGAGACCCGCGTCAATAAAGGGAAGTGATGGTGGAGGCGGCGGGAATTGAACCCGCGTCCGAAAACAATCAGCAGTGGCTTCTACATGCTTATCCTGAACTTTGAGTTTAGCTGATAGGTCTCCTCCAGGAGGGATACCTTGCAGCATAGTCTGATAAATTTAACCAAATATGAGTCAGACACACATATTTAGCTGGCCCACATAGTCGACGCCCATTATCGAAACCTGCGGGAGGAGTCTCGACTGAACGGAAGCTACCTTTAGGCAGCTACAGCGTAATTATAATCGTCTGCAATTACTTTTTTTTCCACCAATTTTACGAGTTGGCAGAACGCTCGGCATGCAACCAAAAGCCTCAAAATTTCCGTCGAAGCCTTTACGCCCCCAAATTTTAAAAGATCATATTATTTTATCCCATGGGTTGATCAATCTTTCCTGTGGGATTTAATAATAGACTAAGATAACCCTTCTCTCCGTGAAAGTCAATATCCATTTCTGCCAATCAGCTCTGACGCATGACATTTTTCATAATTTATTTTTAAATTATGTTGATCCGATCAGTGCGAAAAGTTATTTTTTAATGGGTTGATATCTAAACGCTTATTGGTTTATACGTCAGCGCTGTCTGTCAATAAATATGCATTTTGGGGCATCCTTCATATGGCCCCAAAAATACTTTGCAGTCTTTTTAAAAAAAGCCCCTGCAAATGGGAAACTCTCTAAAAAAGTGTAAATTACTTTTGAAGGATGCCCATTTTTACTAAACAATTGTCTGCATGACGCTTCAATTCAGTCCCATGGCAATTTCAAGTTTTTCAATATCTATCCTGAGTTGTTTTTTTATTTCCGGAGACAGGTTTGGTTTTGCAAGTTGCCGTTGAAGTGCTGCCAGGATCATCTCTTCTCTGTATTCATTGCAGGTGTACTTTTTGGGGGAAGTGGTGTCTGGATGTGCCATGTTATTGCCTTTGCTCCTTTAGATGTTGTTTCTCGTCAGTCATAGTCCTTTGATTTGTCACCACATGATGTCCACAATGGAAAAATAAAACAGCACATGCAGTATAACAAATGAGAACTTGCGACTCATGAGGTTGTGCTCAACGGCATTTTATACCTTGCCATAAAAATATGAATCCAAATAACATTGCTGGTCGATTTCCCCGGGGCTATGCAAAATCATAAAGTTGAGTTAAAATCATATTTTTGGGCATCCTTCAGATCACCCAGGAAGTCCTTTGCACTCTTGAGGGGAAATGGGCTACCACCTAAGCCGGGACTCTTTGTAAAATCAGGGACTTGCAAAGAGCATGATTTCGGATACCTCAAGACTGCAAATTGTCCCGCTTTAGACAGGTAGTCGGGAAATGATGCCCGAACAATGGGATTATTGTGCCAACAAGTGTAAAATAGAAAATCAAGGATGCCGATTTGCCGACTTCTCAATATGGATGAATCGGTTGATTTAAAGGCTATTTCAATCTGGTTCGATTTTATTATCACAATATATGGCAATCTGCTGAGCCAGAATACATCATATAGACAGGGGTGATGCCTGAAATATGAAAATAACGACTTAATCAACAGGCTCATGGATACGTCTGGATGGGGATAGTGTCAATGAGAATGTGAAAAATATTTACCAGGAGGAATGCATGGGGCCCGGACAGGAAAAGATAGACGCGTTAAATGCCAGAATGGTTCGACTGGGTATCAAAAAAGAAGAAATCCAGGAAAGGTTCATTAAATCATCGGGCCGTGGCGGCCAAAAGGTCAATAAAACCAATTCCGCTGTATTTCTGCGGCATCTTCCCACGGGTGTTACTGTAAAATGTGGAAAGACCCGCTCCCAGGCCCTGAATCGTTTTCTTGCCATGAGACGTCTGGTGGAAGCGGTGGAGAGATATCAAACAGGTGCCCCTACAGTTCAGGATATCCGTCGGGCCAAGATCCGGAAACAGAAAAAAAAGAGCCGGAGTAGGGCGGTCGCCAAATACAAGGATTTAAAATCTGATGCGACTCAGATAAGCCATTTGAAAAGTGCTGATAAGTGAAATTGAGTCATTGATTCCAAGGTCAGTCAATTGGGGGTGAGTGAAGTTGGAATCAAGCAACAATGATTAAAAAGCACCTATCTGACAGGGTTTTATTTTAATACCCATTTTTTCACAGGCAGAAGAGACATGGGAAGGTTTGAGCGTGAGTTGTCTGGCAATGTCCCAGCATTCAATACAGCTGACTCTATTGTCCTTTGTCTGTTTAAGGAGTGCCTCTTTTAATTCTGAAGAAAGATGTACTTGAAAATCAAGATTTTTTCGGTTCCCTTGATTTTCATGTTCATGGCCAAACAGTCCCAGGATGCACAGGGTGAGCCGCAGTTCAATGAGATCTGCCTGTACACCCACCTCCCATGGTGGCATATGAAATGAGCTGGCAATGGCGTGGATGGCTGCACAGGAGATTCGTCCTTCCACAGCTTTTTTTTCCAAGATATCTGCAATCTCAGGCGAAATGGATTGTTCGGTGTGCTTTAATGCGTAGTGCGCTGCTGTATTCTGTTTCATGGATGGAGTTCCTTGTATGTCGATTTATAAAAAATAGGCAAGAAAACCCCTGAGTCTTTAGCTCAGGGGTTGTTGACATCGGGTTCAGGTTAACGGTTGTATCTGTAAAATAGAAACCAACAAAAGCGGCATAACACAATTCTGGCAGCATTTACAAAGCGGTTAAGGTCAGATCCACGGGCATTTTATTTTTTGACAGAGCCCTTTTCTTGGTATATACACTGGTTACTGGTGTTTCATTTTGTTGCCATCACATATAGAATGGGCAAGTATAATAGTTTAATCTGTTGTTTTTTTAAAGGATAAAAAGTGAGCCTGACACAAAAAAATGTGAATGAAAATTTCCACATGATCTATATTGCCTCCTGCGGTGAAGGGATTAATGCCTATCACCTTGCCCAGAGCGCCCTTGTTCAGTTTCCTGCCAATGACATCACCGTGGTCAAAGTGCCCCAGATTCGTTCAAGATCCCAGGTGGATGATTTGGTGGAAAAGGCCACAAATACGGAAAGCATGATTGTTCACACCATGGTGAACACCGAACTTAGAAAATACATGACCCGCAGGGGAATGGAAAAAGGGGTTGTAACCATTGATCTCATGGGGCCGGTGTTGTCCCGGGTGAGCAGTTTTCTGGACAGTGATCCCCTTGAGCAACCCGGCCTGTATCGGGAAATTCATAAGGTGGATCTGGATCAAGTATCGGCCATTGAGTTTGCCCTGGCCCATGATGATGGGGTGAACCCAGAGCATCTTGACAAGGCTGAAATTGTGCTTGTGGGACTTTCCCGGGCCGGGAAAACGCCCTTGTCCATGTATCTGGCCGTTCTTGGTTGGAAAACCGCCAATGTGCCCCTGGTCATTGGGGTGCCCATGCCTGAGGTGCTCAAACAGATTGATCGCAGGCGGATTATTGCCCTGAACATTAACGTGGAGCAACTCATCGCCCACCGGAGAATGCGCCAGGACACCCTTGGCACCCGGGATATTTATGCCTATGTTTCCCGGGAGGATATTGAAAAAGAGATTAATGCAGCCCGCAGGCATTACATCACCCATGGGTACTCCATGGTGGATGTGAGTAATAAACCCATTGAAAACAGTGCAGAAGAAATTATTGAGATGATTACCCGACGGTTTAAAGCGTTGGCCCATAAAAGATAACTTTTCTTGAACAATTTTTGCCATCCTTCATTTTTTATTTACACTTAATTGGGGGATTAACATTTCTGTTTTGAGGAAAATTTTTGGCATCCTTCAAAAGTAATTTACACTTTCTTTGATCATTCCCCATTTGCAGGGGCTTTTCCCAAAAGACTGTAAAGTACTTTTGAGGTCATATGAAGGATGCCAAATTTTTCTCAAAAAATTGAAAAATATCTGACTTCCGGTTTTGACAAATCGGATGTTGAAAAATTTAAATGGAGATAACCATGAAATATGATGAAATAAAACAAATACTGAAGAAAAAGACCTGTCGCTGGCTGGTTACCGGTGCTGCCGGTTTCATTGGTTCCAACCTGGTGGAAACTTTGTTGGGGCTGGACCAGGAGGTTACGGGCCTGGATAATTTTTCCACGGGGTTTCAGCACAATCTGGACCAGGTGCAAATAGCTGTAACCCCGGCCCAATGGCAGCGTTTTTCACTCATTAAAGGGGATATCCGGGAGCCAGATACCTGTGTTCGGGCCTGTGCTGGTCAGGACAAGATACTTCATCAGGCAGCCCTGGGGTCGGTGCCCCGGTCCGTGGCAGATCCTATCTTAACCCATGCCAACAATATTACCGGCCATCTCAATATGCTGGTGGCAGCCCGGGATGCCGGGGTGAAACGCTTTGTTTATGCCGCTTCCAGCTCCACCTATGGGGATCACCCGGGGCTTCCCAAAACCGAAGCAGTGATCGGGAAACCCTTATCTCCCTATGCGGTGACCAAGTATGTCAATGAACTCTATGCCGATGTTTTCCATAGAACCTATGGCCTTGACACGGTGGGGCTTCGTTATTTTAATGTGTTTGGGAGGCGTCAAGACCCCCATGGGGCCTATGCCGCCGTGATTCCTCTCTGGTTTTCAGCTTTGATAAATGATAACACCGTGTACATCAACGGGGATGGCGAAACCAGCCGGGATTTTTGTTACATTGATAATTGTGTACAGGCCAATATCCTGGCGGCCATGGTGGTGGATGAAGATGCCGTAAACCGGGTGTACAACGTGGCTTTTGGCCAACGCACCACACTGAAGGCGCTTTTTTCACTTATCCGGGAACGGGTGGGTCAAAAAATTCCCCAGGCCCTGGATGCGGCACCGGAATTCCGGGACTTTCGTGCCGGGGATGTGCGTCACTCCCTGGCAGATATTTCCAGTGCGGTGGACCATTTGGGATATGGGCCACAGTTTTCCGTGACCCAGGGGCTGGATCAGGCCTCTGCCTGGTACATGGAATATATTAAATAAGGATGCCAAAAGAAGATCCTGAAGCCCAGTACCTGATTTTTTAAATAACCCACATGGCAGTAACCACCTGCCATAACGAAAAACAAAACTCAAATAATATCAGTATTTTGGACGTAGTTTCATTGGAAAAGCAATAAGGAATAAATTATGAATATAACCATAGTGGGAACCGGATACGTGGGCCTTGTCACCGGCGCATGTTTCTCCGAAATGGGCAGTACTGTTACCTGTGTGGATGTGGATGCACAGAAAATTGAAAATCTTAAAAAGGGCATTTTACCCATCTATGAACCGGGGCTGGAAAGTCTGGTCATTGAAAACCACAGGGAGGGATTGCTGCGATTCACCACCTCCCTTGAATCGGCGGCACCGATCTGTGATGTTTTTTTCATTGCCGTTGGTACGCCTCCGGATGAAGACGGCTCTGCTGATTTGCAATATGTGCTCCAGGCGGCCCGGGAGATTGGCCGGGTAATCAACCAATACAGCGTGATTGTGGATAAGTCAACGGTGCCCGTGGGAACGGCGGATAAAGTTCAAAAGGCGATCCAGGAATCCCTGGACCAACGGGGCAGTGACCTTGAGTTTGATGTGGTGAGCAACCCTGAATTTTTAAAAGAAGGGGCTGCTGTCAACGATTTTTTGAGTCCAGACCGTATCATTATTGGATGTGACAGCCAGCGGGCTATTAAACTGATGAAACGACTCTATGCCCCCTTTTCCAGAAATCGGGATAAATTGATTACCATGAAGGTCCGGGATGCCGAGATGACTAAATATGCAGCCAACTCCATGCTGGCCACCAAAATTTCATTTATGAATGAAATGGCCACCATTTGCGAGCGTCTGGGGGTGGATGTGGAAAATGTGAGAAAGGGCATTGGGTCGGACCAGCGCATCGGGTATGCTTTTATTTATCCCGGGTGCGGGTATGGGGGTTCCTGTTTTCCCAAGGATGTCACTGCTTTAATTCGCACCAGCCGGGATGTGGGGGTGGAGCCTCATTTGCTGGCATCTGTGGCCCATAGGAACAGCCTCCAAAAAGAAATTTTGGGAAACAAAATTAAGGCGCGCTTTGGCAATGACCTGTCTGGAAAAATTTTTTGCATCTGGGGGCTCTCCTTTAAGCCAGGCACCGACGACATGAGAGAAGCTCCGGCCGTTGTGCTGATTCACCAGTTGGTGGCAGCCGGGGCAATGGTTCATGCCTATGATCCTGTGGCCATGACCCAGGCCAAGGGGGAATTCCCTGTCGCTTTTTTTGAGGAAAATAAGGTGCGGTTGTTTGATACCGCCTATGACGCCCTGGTTGATGTGGATGCCCTGGTGCTGGTGACAGAGTGGAAGGCATTTAGACAACCGGCATTCCAGGCCATGGCCAAGGTGATGAGACAACAGATTCTCTTTGATGGTCGGAATCTATACGATCCAAGAGAGGTTCAGGAACATGGATTTGAATACCATGGCATTGGAAGAGACATTGTCGGGAACTTATCAGGAGCATAAGCGGTTGCCATGAAATATTTTCCCATCAAAATTGTTGCCCTTTGTATTTTATTGGCACCGGTGTTTTATACTGGAACCATTTCCCTTATTGAGAGAAGTTGCGTGGGAAGGTATCAGCAGGAGATTGAGCATCTTGTTCTGGAGGATACCCAGCTATTAATCAACGGTTCCATGGGAGTCAGTGAATCCATTGAAAAGAATATCAATCGTTTCCTTGAATCAGATGTGTGGATCAAACAGTTCGGGTTGCAGCTGGACATCCTTGTCTTTGCCAATGAAGGCGATATTTTATATCCTTTTTTCCCGGAAATAAACTCAGAGGGTATGGACATCATTAATGACAAGGTCTTCCTTGGCATTGCACGCCATAACTACACCATTCTAAAACAGGGACTCACGGTTAAAGTAACTGTGAGATTGCGCCATGGTACCCTGGGTGCCAATCTTATTTTGGCGTTTTACGTCAGTATTGCCATGGGGATTTTCTGGATTTATTACCGCCGGGGCATGGGGAAATCCATCCAGGAAAATAAAGAGAAGAAAAAACGGTTTACCGCGCTGTTGGTGGATGAAAAATCCCATAAAAAAAGCCTGGGAGTTCTCAAAAAAGAGAGAGCACGTCTTTTACAAAAGATGACGGATCTGAGGGAAACCTACCAGGATGCCCAGAAAAAGGCCACCATCACCGAAGAGGAGATGTTTGATGAAATCGTCTCCCTGGAGAACCGACTCACTGAAAACGTGGATCTCCAAAAGGAAAAAACCTATGAGATTGAGCTTTTAAAGGATAAGCTGAAAAAATATGAGCAGAAAAAAGGGGGTAAAAAAAAGCAGAAGGGAGTTGATTTTACGTCCAAGCGACTCTCGGTGCTTTATAAAAATATTGACATGAACCGCCGGGCCATGACGGGGTTTCTGGAGTTGAATGATGAACTCCAGATCAAGGCGGAAGAGGTGGTTCACCAACTCAACGAAAACTCAGAGAATGTGGTGGTAAAGCGCAAGGTGTTTGCCGGAAAAAAACACAAGGCAGCCTCCTTTGAAGTGCTGTTCGCTTACAACGGCAGGCTCTATTTCAGGCAAGGCGAGGACCACCGCATTGAAATTCTGGTCATTGGGACTAAAAATTCCCAGGATAAGGACATGGAGTTTCTCCACCGTAACTGACTTTAAATTAATTTGAAATGCCTGTACATCGCAAAGGCCTGTTTGAGCATTCAGACCTTTGCGAGCCCAGGCCAAAAATTTCAGTTGACACGGTCACATGGACCGGACAGTTTTTATCAACCCATCAACCCATCAACCCATCAACCCATCAACCCATCAACCCATCAACCCATCAACCCCATTTAATAGCAGCCTGGGCCGCCGCCAGCCGGGCCACGGGTACCCGGTAGGGAGAGCAGCTCACATAGTTAAGGCCTGCCTTGTGACAGAACTCCACCGAAGCCGGGTCTCCTCCGTGTTCCCCACAGATACCAAGCTTGATGTCCGGCCTGACAGAGCGTCCTTTTTCCACGGAAATTTCAATGAGACTGCCCACGGCTTCCTGGTCCAGGGTTTCAAAGGGGTCGGCATCCAATATGGCATTGTCTATGTAGTCGTTCATGAAAGATCCAATATCATCCCGGCTGAATCCAAAGGTCATCTGGGTCAGATCATTGGTGCCAAAGGAAAAAAATTCGGCATGCTCGGCCATTTTGTGGGACATCAGGGCCGCCCGGGGAATTTCAATCATGGTACCGAACTGATGGGCAATGTCATTGAGTTCATATTTTTCAAGCACTTCCCTAAGGGTGGACACTGCAAGTTCTTTGGTGAAGATCAACTCTTTTTCGTTACATGTCACTGGCACCATGATTTCGGGAATGGGGGATTTCCCCTCTTTGATGAGTTCGGCAGCAGCTTCAAAGATGGCACGGATCTGCATGATACTGATTTCAGGAAAGGTAATACCAAGACGCACCCCCCGATGGCCCATCATGGGGTTGGTTTCAACAAGGTCTTCACTTCTTTTGATCAGCTCTTCAAAGTCAATGCCGATCTCCCGGGCCAGGGCTTCTTGCTGTTGCTGTTTCTGGGGGACAAATTCATGCAACGGCGGATCCAGCAGCCGGAAGGTTACGGGCTTGTTGTCCATGACATCCATGGTTGCCTTGACTTCTTTTTTTACAAAGGGATAGAGCTCGGCAAGGGCGCTTTCCCGCTCGTGCAGGGATTTGCTCAGGATCATTTTGCGCAGCAGAAAAAGGGGCCTGTCCGAGTTCTGGCCGTAAAACATATGTTCGGTTCTAAAAAGGCCAATGCCCTCGGCCCCGAATTGCAGGGCAAGTTGGGCATCTTTGGGGGTTTCTGCATTGGTTCTGACTTGCATGGTCCTGTATTTGTCCGCAGCCGCCATGAATTTTATGAACCGAGGGTTGGCTGTGGCATCCTTCATGGCAATGGCCCCATTGTAAACCATACCCCGGCTGCCGTTCAAGGTGAAAAAGTCACCTTCTTTAAATGTCTGGGTACCCACCCTCATGGTTTTATTGGTCAAATCAATGTGGATGCCGCCAGCCCCCACAATGCAACATTTTCCCCATCCCCTGGCCACCAGGGCCGCATGGCTGGTCATTCCTCCCCGGGCCGTTAATATGCCCTGGGCGGCCCGCATGCCTTCGATGTCTTCAGGGTTTGTTTCCTCCCGCACCAGGATGACTTTTTTACCTTTTTTTTGCCACAACACCGCATCTTCCGAGGAGAAAACAATCTGTCCAAAGGCACCCCCGGGGCCAGCAGGAAGTCCCTGGATAACCACAGATGCTATTTTTTCAGCTTCCGGGTCCACAACGGGGTGGAGCATCTCATCCAGCTGTCTGGGATAAAGTCGGGTGATCATGGTGGCCTCGTCAATCATACCTTCTTCAAACATGTCCATGGCCATGTTCAGGGCTGCGGTGCCGGTGCGTTTTCCCACACGGCATTGGAGCATGTAAAGGGTGCCCTGCTGGATAGTGAACTCAATGTCCTGCATGTCCTGGTAATGGTTCTCCAGTTTTTCTCTGATGTCGCACAGCTCCTGGTAGATGCCGGGCATGGCCTCTTCCAGGGACGTCAGGTGGGCATTGTGGGCGGAGCGGGTGTCGGTGTTTAAGGGGTTGGGGGTGCGGATACCTGCCACGACATCCTCTCCCTGGGCATTGGGTAACCATTCACCGTAAAAATTGTTGCTTCCCGTGGCCGGGTCCCGGGTGAAGGCCACTCCGGTGGCGGATCGGTCCCCCATGTTGCCAAATACCATGCTCTGGATATTCACCGCTGTGCCCCAATTGTCCGGGATATGTTCGATGCGTCGGTAGGAGACGGCCCGTTTACCGTTCCAGCTTTTAAACACGGCACCAATGGACCCCATGAGCTGGGCCATGGGATCATCGGGAAAGGGTTTACCCAGTTTCTCTTTGACCTTGGTCTTGAATTTTTCGCACAATGCCTTCATTTCATCGGTGGTGATCTCGGTATCAGCGTCATAGGCTTGATCATTTTTAAGGTCGTTGAGGAGCATTTCAAGGTGCAGGCGGATACCCATGCCGTCGGCAGGTTCCTCTCCTTCTGCTTTTTCCATGACCACATCGGAGTACATCATGATCAGTCGGCGGTAGGCATCATAGACAAACCATTCATTGCCTGTCTGTTTTATCATTCCTGGAATGGTGTCAGAACACAGTCCCACGTTGAGTACCGTTTCCATCATGCCGGGCATGGAACTTCTGGCTCCGGAACGGCTGGAGACCAGAAGGGGATTGTCCGGATCACCAAATTTCATTCCCATGGATGCTTCCATGGTGACCATGGCACCTTTAAGCTCCTGGTGCAGTGCCTCTGGCAATTTTCCTCCACTATCAAAATAGGCAGTGCAGCATTGGGTGGAGATGGTAAACCCTGCAGGTACGGGCAGTTTCAGCCGAGCCATTTCTGCAAGATTTGCCCCTTTGCCACCCAGAAGATTTTTCTGGGTCGCGTCTCCTTCTGCCATTCCATTACCAAATTGATAAATATATTTTTCCATGGTTTTCCCTGTTTCTTTAAAATTAAAATAAAAGATCTTTAAATGAAGGTTAAAAACAAAATGGGAATACAAGTCAAGCTTAATATTGGCCAAGTCAAAGTTTTTGTCTTTATTGTCATAGAATTAAATGGGGTTTTCTGCTCCAAGCAACTCCCAAGGCAGGCTGGACTGCAAGAATAATCTGTGGCATTGTTCTCAGATTTTATGGTATACAGATTGATTATGATAACCATTGAATCCATATCCAAAAGTTTTGGCGGCCAGGTATTGTTCAGCAATGCAGGGTTACAGATAAATCCCGGAGAAAAGGTGGGGCTTGTGGGCCGTAACGGCCACGGAAAGACCACTCTCCTTAAAATGATCACCCACGGAGAAGAACCCGATTCCGGTCAAATCCAGATTCCCGGTGATTATCGATTGGGGTATCTCACCCAGCACATTGCCTTTACCGGTAAAACGGTCCTGGAAGAGTGCATGGGAGGCCTTCCACTCCATGAAAAAGATCATAGCTGGAAGGCTGAAAAAATATTGGCAGGGCTTGGGTTTTCTGATGAAGATATGCAACGGGAACCCGCCTTTTTTTCCGGGGGATACCAGGTGCGCCTGACCCTTGCCAGGGTTCTGGTGTCTGACCCTGATCTGCTGGTACTTGATGAGCCCACCAATTATCTGGACATTATATCCATTCGATGGCTCACCTCTTTTTTAAGGGCGTGGCCCCGGGAGATTTTATTGGTGACCCATGATCGGGGGTTCATGGATGGGGTGGTCACCCACATTGCCGGTATCCACAGAGGCGTCATCCGAAAGATCCAGGGGAATACAGAAAAATATTACGAGCAGATTGCCCAGGACGAAGAGATCTACGAAAAAACCCGGGTAAATGAAGAAAAACGCAGAAAGGAGATGGAAACCTTTATCACACGGTTCCGGGCCAAGGCAAGGCTTGCCGGTATGGTGCAATCCCGGGTTAAGGCCTTGGCCAAGATGGAAAAAAAAGACAGTCTTAAAAAAATTGAGTCCCTGTCTTTTTCTTTCAGAGACCTTCCCTTTGCCGGTAAGCAACTGCTCACAGGGGAAAATATGACCTTTTCCTTCGAGGCTTCCACGCCCTTGATAACAGATGTCAATCTTATGGTACAACCCGGGGATCGCATTGCCATTGTGGGTAAAAACGGTAAAGGTAAAACCACCCTTTTAAAACTACTTGCCAGCATGCTGGAACCCGTTGCAGGCACGGTGAAGTATAATCCCGGGGTGGACATGGGATATTTTGAACAGACCAATGTGCAATCTTTGAACCTCAACGCCACAGTGGAGGAGGAGATGCTCTATGCCCATGAAGATCTGGATCGCCAGCAGGCCAGAAATATCTGCGGTGCCCTTATGTTTGAGGGGGATGATGCGTTAAAGCACATCAGTGTGTTGTCCGGTGGGGAAAAAAGCCGGGTGATGCTGGGTAAGCTTCTGGCACAACCCTTGAATCTGCTCCTGCTGGATGAGCCCACCAACCATCTGGACATGGAAACCTGTGATTCCCTCATCATGGCCCTGGATCATTTCGCCGGAGCCGTGGTGCTGGTAACCCATAATGAAATGCTTCTGGATTCCCTGGCCAATCGGTTAATTGTTTTTAAAAATGATGCCATCCGCCTTTTTGAGGGAACCTATAGATCCTTTTTGGAGAAAGAAGGGTGGGAGGATGAGAGAAAACTTCCCCTGGAAGGTGATGCCCAGGGCAGTGACCGTGCACCGGAGGATGAGAAAAAAATTTCCAAAAAGGCATTGCGAAAGCTGCGCTCTGAGGTTGTTTCCAGAAGATCAACGGCCCTGGGGCCCCTGGAAAAAATCATTGCCACAACAGAAAAAAGCATAGATGCCTGTGAGGCTGAACTTTCAGATTTCAATGAGCAGATGCAGTCAGCAGCAGAAAATCAGGATGGAAAGCGCATTGAAACGCTTTCTTGCAGTATTGCCCGATGTCAAGAAAGAATTGATGCTCTTTTTACCAGCTTGGAGACTGACATGGACGAATTGGACGAAAAAGGCCGGATTTTTGAAGAACAACTTGCTGAAATTGACGGGAGGTAGTATCCATTGGATAAAAAGAATATACAGATGATATGGGGGGGGATACTGGTGATGGCAGGCTTGGGAGTGTTTTATCGCATTCCCCAGGTGATGCCCAGAATTGCACAGATGGATGCCTTTGCCAATGCCCTTCCCCTCATTCGGTTTTGCTTTTATTTTCTCGGGGTTCTGCTGGTGTATGGGGGCGGCAGGAAATTATATGAGAATTATAAAAATAATAGGTAGCCATGGTTAAAAAAACTATAAAAGCAAGTAAGGGCACCCGCCTGAAATCAACCATAAAGGATCAATCCGGTGCCGGTAAAGATCGTATTGGTGAGATTCTTTCCAAGGAAGGGCAGATTACCAGTCTGCAGTTCCAGGCGGCCCAGAATCAGCTGAAAAAGAGTGGGGGGCGGCTGAGCAGTATTCTTTTGAGCATGGGGCATATTGATCCTGACACCATCGTCAATGTGCTTGGCAGGATCTACGATTACCAGGTCATCCAGGTGGCTGAGATGAAGCCGGATAAAGAGGCTCTGAAGCTGCTTCCCTTTGAAATGGCCAGGGAATACATGGCTTTTCCCCTGGGCCTGAGTGGCGAAACCTTTTCTGTCACCATGATGGAACCCACGGATACCAGTGCTGTGGAAGCCCTTCAGGAAAAATTGGGGCATTCCCTGAAAGTGATGGTTTCCACAGAAAATGATATCATTGAGGCCTACCGGGATCATTATAAAATCAGCGAGGAGGTTTACAAGGAATTCCTCCATTTTGAAGACGAACCCGATGATGAGCCCGTGACCTCTGTGGAGGATTTTGGTTCCCTTGTTTCTGAAGCTGCTGAAGAGCTTGAAGTCCAGACCACGGACGATGACAACTACGATCAATTCATGGCATCGGATGCCCCTATCATCAAGCTGGTCAACGGTATCTTGATTAAGGCCATAAACGATGGTGTCAGTGATATACACATTGAACCTTTTGAAAAATCCCTGCAAGTGAGATATCGCATGGATGGGTCTTTGTTTAAAGCCATGAATTTGCCCATGTCCATTAAAAATGCCGTTATCTCCCGACTGAAAATCCTTGCTGAGCTGGATATCGCCGAACGACGAATTCCCCAGGATGGTCGTATCAAATTACGGCTTGGCAAAAAAAAATCGGTGGATTTCCGGGTATCCACCCTGCCCACCCTGTTTGGCGAAAGTGTGGTCATGCGAATTCTGGACCAGGGCGCTTTAAATGTGGATCTTTCAAAGCTGGGGTTTGAAAAAGACACCTTTGATGCCATTAAACGGTGTATCAATAAACCCTATGGCCTGCTTCTGGTAACCGGTCCCACGGGGAGTGGTAAAACAACCACCCTGTATTCCCTTTTGAACAGGCTGAACCAGGACGATACCAAAATACTCACGGCAGAAGACCCGGTGGAGTTTAACTTTCGGGGGATTAATCAGGTGCCGGTGAAAGACAGCGTAGGGATGACCTTTGCTGCGGCATTAAAGTCTTTCCTGCGCCAGGATCCCGATATTATCATGGTGGGTGAGATCCGTGACATAGACACAGCAGAAATTGCCATTAAGGCTGCCATGACAGGCCATCTTGTGTTCAGTACCCTGCACACCAATGATTGTCCCTCCACCATTGGCAGGCTCTTGGACATTGGCATTCCCTCCTATATGCTGGCATCTTCAGTGACCATGGTGCTCTCCCAGCGGCTGGCCAGGAGGCTTTGCCCCGCATGTAAACAGGAGGTCACCGGTTATGACCCCACAGAGCTTGAGATGCACGGTTTTTCCAAGGCGGAGATTCCCACCCTTAAACTGATGGGGCCCGTGGGGTGCTCCCGGTGTAATGGAACGGGATACAAGGGCCGGGTGGGCCTTTATGAGATGATGGAGGTGGGAGATGAGGTGTCCAAGGCCATCAACGCGGCCGTGCCAGAGGATCAACTGCGAAAACTTGCCGTCCAGGAGGGCATGGCCACCCTTCGTGATGCAGGGCTGGAAAAGGTGCGGCAGGGGGTCACTTCCCTTGAAGATGTTTTGAAAAAGACCAACATCACCAAGGAGGCCCTTCCCGCTTATCTGGTCAATCCCGATGTGGAAACCTATGAGGACCGGGATGTGATCATTCGGGAGGGGAATGCCGACAATGATTTTTATAAACTGGTCCGTGGGGCGGTGTATGTGGTCAAGGGCGGTAAAAAAATTGCTGAAATTTCAGAACCGGGGGAGTACTTCGGGGAGATGGCTGCCATCACCGGTGAGACACGGTCTGCGTCCATTCTTTCCAAGGGCCGTTCCATTATTAAGCGTTTTCCCGGGGATAAGCTCATGGATGTCATTGAAAAATATCCAGAGGTGGCCAAACATCTTTTCACGGTGCTGGCCAACCGTCTCCATGCCACGGACAGAACGCTGGTCCAGCGATTAAATGCCGGCAAAGCTAAACCCCAGAAGTGAATCCTTCCCAGAGTGTCTCAAGAGGTCCTGGATGAATTTGCCTTGCGGTAATATCGTTCTTTTTCGCTGTAGATGCATCCACAGTATTGCTGACGATACATGCCAAGGGATTTTGAAGTGTCAATGCCTTCCTTCCAGCCTGTCCTGAAATCCCGGTAGAAAAAGGGAATACCAAGCTTTTTTCCAATGGCCTCACCGGTTTCCTGGATTAGCTCATGATTTTGGAACCGGCTGTAGAGCAGAGTGGATGAAAAACCGTCAAATTTTCCCTTGCGGGCCACCCGGGCTGCGGCATTCAAGCGGTCATGGTAGCAGAACCGACAGCGCATGCTTTCCCGGAACACAACAGATTGAATAAATCGTTCCATTTCATAGGTGTCCTGCCAGATCACCCGGAATTGCTGGTCATCTGCGTATGCTTTCAGGGTTTCCTCCCGCCGGAGGCACTCGGTGAAGGGGTGAATGTTATGCCGGTAAAAAAAGCCCATCACCTCAATCCCTTCTTCCCGGAGCACCTTCAGGGGAAAAATGGTGCAGGGGCCGCAGCACATGTGCAGCAAGATATTCATTCCCGACTCCCGAAAATGGCGGTGCCTATTCTCACCAGGGTGGACCCCTCTTCAATGGCCACCTTGAAATCCCCGCTCATGCCCATGGAGAGATGCTTTAAATCAATTCCCGGAATTTTTTCTGCTTGAATGATGGTAAAAAGTGTTGCCATGGCTTTAAAATAGGGACGGGCACCTTCTGGATCATCAAAAAAAGGAGGCATGCCCATGAGACCTGTCAGGTGTACATGCTCAAGGAGGGCGATGTCCCGGACAAGCTCCAGGGCCTTGGCTGCGGTGGTACCGGATTTTGATGCCTCATCCGCGATGTTCACCTGCATGAGAATGGACTGGCGTTTATTGATTTTTGCCGCCTGTTTGTTTATCTCCCGGGCAAGCTTTAAGCTGTCAACGGTGTGGATCAGATCAAAATACTGGACGGCAAATCGCGCCTTATTGGACTGGAGATGCCCGATGAAATGCCAGGAGGCCGGGGTGTTGCCAATGGTGTCGATCTTGTCCATGGCTTCCTGGATATAATTTTCCCCCAAAAGGGTGACCC
>Ga0208900_1000578_pt1 | contig 22668 bp, 15 predicted proteins | sample AntAceMetag02UKK_FD_184763 | JGI IMG/M metagenome (GOLD analysis project Ga0208900, IMG submission 184763) | Saline lake microbial communities from Ace Lake, Antarctica - Antarctic Ace Lake Metagenome 02UKK (SPAdes) (version 2) | ecosystem: Environmental > Aquatic > Non-marine Saline and... | reverse complement strand
TGAGAGAATTTAGAGAACGAAGAGAACGAAGCGACTTGAGAGAATTTAGAGAACGAAGAGAACGAAGCGACTTGAGAGAACTAAGAGGAGGAAGCGACTAAAGCGAATTGAGGGAACGAAGCGACTTGAGAGAATTGTGAGAACGAAGAGAATGAAGCGACTTGAGAGAACTAAGAGGAGGAAGCGACTTAAGGGAACGAAGCGACTTGAGAGAACTAAGAGAATGAAGCGACTAAAGCGACTTGTGAGAACGAAGCGACTTGAGAGAACTAAGAGGAGGAAGCGACTTAAGGGAACGAAGCGACTAAAGCGACTTAAGAGAACGAAGCGACTTGAGAGAATTTAGAGAACGAAGAGAACGAAGCGACTTGAGAGAATTTAGAGAACTAAGAGAACGAAGCGACTTGAGAGAATTTAGAGAACGAAGCGACTTAAGGGAACGAAGCGACTTGAGAGAATTTAGAGAACGAAGAGAACGAAGCGACTTGAGAGAATTTAGAGAACGAAGAGAACGAAGCGACTTGAGAGAACTAAGCGAACAAAGCGACTTGAATATTAAAGTTGCCGGATGGGTGGAGTACAAACAACGCATGCGTTGTTTCCCGGAAAATAAGCATAGGGAATGAAGCGACTTAAGCGACTTAAGCGAACGAAGGGACAAAAGAGACTTGAGAGAATTATAGAATGACAGAAAAAAATGAATGAATGACAGAAACACAATAATGAATGGCAGAATGATTGTCCGAAGGACTTCTACGGAAAACCTCGAAACGTCCGTAGGACTTTCGAGCGTTAGAACAAATAGTTTGTTTGATAAAAAAAATCCCGCAAGGTTTTTTAACCTCGCGGGGATAGAAAGTATTTTAAAAAAGAAATTAACTCAATACTTTATTTATAAGACTTGCTGCATCTTCGAGTGCAATGGCAGAGTGTACTTTAAGTCCTGATTCATCAATCAGGTGTTTGCCTTCTTCGGCATTGGTTCCCTGAAGCCTTACAATAATGGGTACATTGATATCGCCAATATTCTTGTATGCATCTACAATGCCCTGGGCTACGCGGTCGCAGCGAACTATTCCTCCAAAAATGTTTACCAAAATGGCTTTCACATTCGGGTCTTTAAGAATAATTCGAAAAGCCTCCTCAACACGTTTGGCGTTCGCGGTGCCACCCACATCGAGGAAGTTTGCCGGATCGCCGCCCGACATTTTAATCATGTCCATGGTAGCCATGGCAAGGCCGGCACCATTTACCATACAACCCACGTTGCCGTCGAGCTTTACAAAATTAAGGTCGTAGCGGCTGGCCTCAACTTCCATGGGATCTTCTTCGGCAAGGTCGCGCATCTGGGCAATATCGCTGTGGCGATAAAGTGCATTGTTGTCAACTGATACTTTTGCATCAACGGCAACAATCTTTTCATCCGAAGTTCTGGCTACGGGGTTAATTTCAAAAAGTGAAGCATCGCTGCCGAGGTAGGCCTGGTAAAGCGCCGAGGTAAATTTCACCATATTTTTAAAGGAAATTCCACTCAATCCCAGGTTAAAAGCAATGCGCCTGGCCTGGAAAGGCTGGAGGCCAACATTGGGGTCAATCTCTTCGGTAAATATCTGGTCGGGGGTTTCTTCGGCAACTTTTTCAATATCCATTCCGCCACGGGGTGAATACATAATCATGTTGCGGCCATTTTTACGGTTGAGCAAAACGCTCATGTAATATTCCTGGATTTCAAAATCGCCGGGATAATAGATGTCCTGCTGGATTAAAACTTTCCTCACCAGCTTACCTTCGGCCGAAGTTTGTGGGGTAACCAACTGCATACCGATTATTTTGTCGGCAAGCGCTTTAACATCATCCAGTGTTTTGGCAAGTTTTACACCGCCACCTTTGCCACGTCCGCCGGCATGAATTTGAGCTTTAACAACCCACATTTGAGTTCCTGTTTGCTTTTGCAGCGTTTTTGCGGCTTCAACTGCCGATTCGGGTGAGTCGGCAACTATTCCTGCAGGAATGGCAACGCCAAAACTTTCTAAAATTGATTTACCCTGATATTCGTGAAGATTCATAATGTTTATTTAGTATTAAATAGTTTCATTTCAATTGTGAACTGGTGGCTTTGCTACCACCTCAAAAAGTGTTATGGAATAAGCTTTTCATTTTTCATGCTAAAATAAAGGGGGCGAAATTATTATTTTTAAAGGTGATAAATTAAACTCCGGCTTTTACTAAAACAGGTACTTTTACTATATACTCCCGACCCTTTAACTCCATGCCTCGTTATTCAAGCACTATAAAGCCACTTTTGCCTGCATGAACAGGAATCTGTTTTTAACAATTTTTACACTTTTGTGCGATGACTTTTCTCTGGAATGACCAAAAAACCTAACATTACAGCATAAGCCTGTCGTGCTGAAGCTTCACCAAATTTGACGGAATGTTTGATGTTAGAGACGCAACGCATCGCATCTTTCCAGTTGAAGCAGCCCAAAAGTTGATGGATAGTTTGATAAGGGTGATTATTTTTCTGTTTTCACAAGAAGTGGATAAATTCATCCTAACGGGAATTCGATTAATTTTGCTAAAAATTCAAAGGCATGATCAAAGCAGAAGGAATTTATAAATCGTATGGAAATCTGAATGTACTCAGGGGTATTGATGTTGAAATAGTGCAGGGTGAGGTGGTTTCGATCGTGGGTGCCTCGGGTGCCGGAAAGTCAACCCTGCTTCATATTTTGGGTACCCTCGACAAAGCCGATCAGGGGAATATTTTTTTTGATGATATAAAAGTTAGCAGCCTTAGCGAACGTAAACTGTCGGAATTCAGGAACAAAAAAATTGGCTTCGTTTTCCAGTTCCACCACTTGCTGCCGGAGTTTACCGCCCTCGAAAATGTATGTATTCCCGCGTTTATTGCAGGAATATCGAAGCTAAAGGCCGAAACAAAAGCAAAGGAGTTGATGAGCTTCCTGAATTTACAAGATAGGATGGATCATAAGCCCGCCCAACTTTCGGGTGGTGAACAACAACGAATTGCTGTTGCCCGGGCCTTAATAAACGATCCTGCCGTAATTCTTGCCGATGAACCCTCGGGAAACCTCGATTCAAAATCTGCCATCGAACTCCATAAATTATTTTTCGATTTGAGGAGTCAATTCAATCAAACCTTCATCATTGTAACCCACAATACCGATTTGGCCAATATGGCCGACCGCAAGCTCACCATTGTTGATGGGAAGATATGATAGCTCCATGATGTCAGATGTCAGATGTCAGATGTAAGATGTCAGATGTGGGGGAAGATCATATCAAAGGTAATTGTTTAGCTGCTAACTATCAACTCCAATCAAACTACCGCTTAGACCCCCTCTAACTCCCCCTTGAGGGGGAGAATTCCCACGGCACTGGCCAGTGCGATGGCACTCCCTTCCCATTGAGGGGAAGGGTTGGGGATGGGGTCGTTTGGGTTTGGTGAAAAAATATTCACCTAAATAATTACGTTCAAACATCAAACATCGGACATCTGATATTTTTTACCTTCCGGCTTTATGGGCATATTAAACAGGGCATCCCTGCTACGGCTCGGTGGTCATTTCAAAAACATCAGCATTTTTTACTTTAATGTTCTTCAGTTGCCTAATCTCGTTGGAGGTATCCTGCCTGCGATCGAAGAAATTTGTGAAAATATAATACCGACCATTGTAATCGTTCAGCCCGATAAAGGCATTAACCCCCATCTCCCGGTGTATTTTCAAAATCTTAAGTGCTTCAGTTCTTTCCGTTTCGCTGCCAACAATAACATAGAATTTACCCACCACCATTTCGTGATCGCCATCTGCGAGTTTATCAATTTCGAAATCCGGGGTTGAATTTTTATCCACGCGCTTTTTCTTATTCGAAGCGCCATAAACCTCCCCTGAAAGCACTTTGATTTTTTGTATTTTCTTTTTCTGTGCAAGGTCTTTCGAAGAACTCGATTTCTTGATTTTGATGGCTTTGTTGGCTTCGCTAACATTAAAAATTATTGGTTTCAATATTTCATCCGACAGGTTAATTTTTATATCGTTTTGAAGAATTTTAAAAGTCGAACCGAAAATATTTTCAATTCTCACAAAATAAGTCAATCCACCGGGGGCATTCATTACAAACCTCCCCTGGGCATCGGTAAATGCCGAGTAACTATGCCCTTCCTGGTTGTATGCTGTTACACGAATATTTTTTAAATCCATGCCCTCCTCTTCCTCTTTTATGAATTTGCGCCTTTTAATATTGATTTGGCCGGTTATTTTCCGGGCCTTTTGGAATGGGATTTCATAAACCATATTGTCGATCAATTCAACCGATTCGATGCTGTGGCTTACATAAAAGTACTCGTTGAGATCGGAGAGTGGTGCAATAAAAATTTCGTAATATCCGAGCGGTATTTTGTTGAAAGTTGAATAACCACTTTCGTTTGATAAAAGGGTAATGTCCACGGGCAAACCTTCCCTGGCTTCTTTATCCGGTGTGCTTTTTAACAGTATCCTTGTCTTAACAAAAGGAACTCCTTTCTCTCCGGGATCTTTTTCACCATTGCCATTGTCGTCCTGAAACATCAGTACTTTCATCCGTTTAAATTCACGGTCGCGATTATTTTTGCCCTTTTTGCCCCAACGTTTTTTAATGGTGAATTCAAGATAATAAAATGAGTTGCTATAGGTTCGCTCATTAAATACTTGTTGCACGTAATTGTAGGTCCCTCCTACTACAAAATAATAATCGTTTATTATATAGGTTTCAACCTTGGGATTTACATTTAGACTCTTGTATTCCTGATCGATGCGGTAAGTAAAATTGGTAAAAAGCGTTACCCCGATTAAACCACCCAAATAATTTTTGAGCACAAAAGGTGTAACAATAACAGCATTGCTCCCGGCATCGAGTGCATATTGATATAGGCCTGTATTTACCATAGGGCCATAATCATAGCTAATTCTTACCCCGTAGCCACTATTGTTGTATTCGCCGAGAAAATGAAAATCATACTTATCTGAATACTGGTTGCTTGCAAAGTCGTCCGATTCTCTGCTTAGGCCGCCTTTCAAGGCGAAACTAAAGGATTTTCCCAGCCTTGCACGGTATTCGAGGCGGTATTTCTGCATGTTAAAATCTTTGGTTTTTCCAAGCCCAATAAGGGGGTTCTCTGATTTATATAGCTCTACACTGGGGCCAAACGACCATTTAAAATTGGGTTTAGTGTAGGAATAGTAAAAAAGGTTTGCATATTTGTCGAGTAGTGAAACATCGGGCAACCTCACCCCATCAGCATCAATGATATAATAGTTTTTGGAACTGTTGTTAAGATGCAGTGCGAAGTAGTTGGTGTTGTTAGATAAATAATATTTCGATAATAAATTAAGTGAAAACAAACCCATCTGGGAGCCTGGAATGTCTGGTGAACCATATCTATTAGCTAAACTGAGGGTAAACCGTTCGCTTAGTAGTGCAGTGTATAGCAAATCGTAGGCAACACCTAATTGCGAATAGGGGTTTTCGGTATTGTGTTGTTCGTAATAACTATAAATAGTTGACGAAATTGAATGTTTGGGATGTAGCTTGATTTCATGGAAACGGTGCATAAATGAACCAGTATTGGTTTTGCGTAAAATATCCATGTCGTAGGCAATAGCAGTCTCCATTTTAAAATCATTTTTTTCGTACGCATAGCCCAGTCCCGCGCTGGTCTTGGGATCAACATAACCCACGCTGCCGTAGCCCTTCATTTTTGTTGTTTTGGTGAGTTCGATTTCGTTCGAAAACATCAGGCAATTTCTGCTGTATAGATTTCGCCCCAACGATGAGCTGAATGCCCCAACACCCACATTGAGTTGCTTCCGGTTGTATAAAAACTGGTAATATGAATTCCCGATAATGTTTTCAGTTTCGGTTAAATCGTGGTAGGTGAAACTATACCTGAATGATGCGTCATTCTTATATTCTGAAACTCCATTTGCATTTAAAAAAGGTAGAATTTCATCATTCTGTTTAAATGTCCGAAGGCCAAATTCGATGGAATGGGGCAGGTTTTTGTTGATTTTTAGCGGAGCGTAAGTATCAGTATATTTTTCAATAATTATTCCATTGTACAATTCAATTTCGTCTCCGGTGGCAATTACCTGAACTCTGCTAATATCAAATACTCTTTTTTTATCGTAGGAATATGAGGCTGTGAAATGCAGGGTTGTGTCAGAGTTTGCCGGAAGAGTAAGGCTGTGCAACAACTCGGGTCGGCCACCAGTTTCGACAGTTAATTTTTTGTCGGGGCGAATTTCAAGATTAATTTGCTCTGAAACATTGCCGTCATTTTTAACGATGACTTCAAAATCGGCCTTGTTGCGGCCGGGGTAGAAAAAGTTTCTTTTCTCAGGAATAGCAATATCCCATTTATGAAATGGCTGAGCCTGGATGAAAAATGTATCTTCAACAATGAGTTTATTTTGCTTTGAGAAGCCCTGGAAAATTATGTTGTGATCGATAATTGCATTTGCCTCCGAGGGGATTCTAATACTGAAAGGCAGCGAAACAGTATCGCCCGGTGCAATCACCTTATCTATAAAGGAGGTACTGAATACCGCAAATTTATCCGGGATATTTAAAACGGGTTTTACAAAAATTGAACTGTCGGAATAATTATAAATGCGCAAAATATTAAAGCTCATCTCACCCGTTTTTTGCAGCACCCTTTTTTTTACAAAACCTGAACTCAGGGTTTCGGGTCCGACTGTTTGAGCCTGGCTTGTGTGATAGCATCCAAAGAAAATGAAAAGCAACAGTGTATTTAACACTGCAATTCTTTTAATATTTATCCTCTTGTGCTTTTCCACCTTTTCAATTTTGCATGTCTTGGCACTCTGCTTTAGGTTTTTCCTTCTTTACAATATTAACAAATTTTAGTAAAGTATGTAGTATTTGATAGTCTAAATTTTCGAATGTACTATTAGCTTTTCGAAGTAGATTCGTCTAACAAGAAAATAAATAATTTTCACTGGTTGGATGTAGATATGCTAATTATTGGGAGATGAAAACCCAGAACATAATATTTCGGTGCGCTGCACCTTAGGTAATTTTGGGTAATTATTATTCCTACAAATATTAGCGCCACTCTGTGGCTCATTACACAGGTGCAGCGCACCGTTAATATTTAATGCAAACAATATTACAGCCCATGTACATTGACCTTGCATTTATTAATGTGGGTTTGGTAGCCAACAATAAACATATCAACGGATTAAAACTATCTCAACATTTCTAAATAATTATTTAACCCCATAAAAAAGCAAAAACCAGCAGAGTAACAATCGATGTTGACTACTCCCTGGTATTTTGCCTCTTAACACCACCATCTTTTCTAATGTCATATTAGCTTATGGTCTCCCCCCCTTATGCTACTTATGAAAAGATTTACTATTCGTTGTGGAATTAACGTTCCCCCTTTATTTCTTTTTCTTTTCTGTTTTCTTGTTTTGAATTTGGTTTTTGTTTGAGAATCCTCCCTGTACAGGAATGGTAGCTGATATTTCGGGCGATGTTTCTTCGGGTATAGCTTGTGGTGTTTTGTGGGCAGGAATACTAATTGATGTTCCGGATACATCCGTTTCTGAAAGTGTAATATAAAACCTGCCCACAAAATTGTCTTCCTGAATATCAAGGTTTGAAAAAATTCTCATCTTCGACATTTCTTCCTCAAAATTAAATTTCCATCTCAAAACGAAATCGTTCCTGCTTTGGCCTCCAATATTGTTTTTTGCCCCATTAGCAAGCACAACTGTATGCTCCCCGGTTAATGCAATTAATGTATCTTTTGTCCTGTTTGCAATGTGCGAAAATGGCCCGTTATCCCAATTTTTCCCCCGGTTGTCGATATAGAAGCTGATAAAATCAATCGGAATGGTTTGGCTGGGATCATTTACACCCCTGAAGTAGGGCTCGGATGCTGCAATGGAAAGTTTCCAGTCGGTGGTAGATTCAACACTAAAAGGTACATCATCCGGAAATTTTGTAATTTGATACAGGTTGTCGTTTACTCTGGTGATTTCAAATTCGATTCTTACCTCAGGGTCAACATTTAGTATCAGCATCGATTCAAGCCTGGCTTCGAAGTGCGTTTCCATGTAAAACTCCTGCCCTGTTAGTCTTAATGTAAACAAACAAAGCAGAATGATTGTAGTGGAAGCTAAAGTGCGGTATGTAAGATTTTGGCTTGTCATTTTGATAAAGTTGCTGCACCTGGTTTAAAAAGAAAGGGAATACTGCTTGGTGGTACATTATTCCCTTTTTAAAAATTATTAAATCCGGTATTGGTTTATTCAGCTGTAACTGTAAAGTTTACTGTTGTGTTATAAGTCCCCGTATTTCCTATAGTACCGTCAGAGAGCTGATCGAAAATACTGGCTCCGTTCATTGTGCCTTGCATTGTTCCCATGGTCCAGTTAATTGTAAATGCATTGTCGGTAGCATCGCCGGCATTACCACCATTATTGTCGATAATGGTTTGAGCAGCAACGGTAATTCCACATGATGCAGCAAGTGATGTAAATGTTGAAGAACATTCCCCTCCAATAGTATGTGCTCCTGTGGCTTGCAGCCAGATACCAACATTATTAATAGGAATTGATGCTCCAGCTCCATCAATAAGGTCAGCCGCGCTTACCGCGAGATTCCAGTCTGTTGTTGATTCTACAGTAATAGTTGTTTGTCCAACATCATCAACTCCTAAATTGTATGTAGCAGGAGTGTCAAAGGTTACGGCTTGAGCATCACCAGCTAAAACGTTTAGGTTTAATACCTCTGATAGAACTGCCTCAAAGGTTACTTGTTCAGTGTCCTGTGCGAATAGAGTTCCGGCTTGGCTTAAAATTGCAATTACGAGAATAAATGTAAATTTTTTCATGTTAAATTAGTTTTGGTTAGTGTTAAAGAACTGTGTTAAAAATTATGCTACAAGGATATAGCGCCAGAGCCTGCGAACGCAATAGGCACAAGGTAGATTTTGCCTTATTAAAGTCTTATTTTTTTATTCAAAAATGATGATCTATCATTCAGAAACTCTGAGTAATAGGTTAAAAAACCTTACTAAAAGGTAACTTATGCCGAGATTACCAGGGTCAAAATTCCTGACTTAACTATATAAGGTGTCGTGAATAGTACCTCATAGTGAATCTTTTTGCCCCGATGGCTCACTGGGTAACAGAGTGTTAAACTGTTGAAAATTACCACTGAAACACTAAGGACACCAAGTAACACAAAGTGGTATCCGTCCATAAAGTCGGTATTTAAAAAAAAGCATCCCGCAGACCTGCCTGCCGACAATGATGGTTTCGCTGATTAGCCAGATTTTATCTGCGCTAATCAGCGAGATCTGCGGGAAAATTACTGTAGAGACGAGCATTTATTAATCAAGGCTGATTATTTCGTTTTTGATGGCGTACTTCACCAGGTCGGTTGTTGATTTTAAATTTAGCTTTTCGAGAATGTTTTGCTTGTGTGTTCCAATTGTTTTTACACTTACAAAAAGTTTTTTGGCAATTTCGCGGGTTGAAATTCCTTCAGCAATCATTTTCAGGATTTCTGATTCTCTTTGGGTAAGTTTCGATTCTTCGCCTGATGGTTCGTCTTTGCCGAGGTAATTATCAATTAAAACCTCAGTAATTGTAGAGCTAAGGTATTTTTTCCCACTGTAAACACTTTTTACTGCATCCATCACCTGGTTGTGTGTGCTGTTTTTGAGGAGGTATCCCGAAGCCCCTGCCTCAAGCATACCTTTTATGTAATGCTTATCCGAGTGCATCGAAAGGGCGATGATTTTAATATCCGGATATTTTTTCTTTAAAATTTTTGTGGCTTCTATCCCGTTTATTTCGGGCAATCCAATATCCATAATAATTACATCCGGGTTTAATTTTGAAGTCATTTTAATGGCCTGCCCGGCGTTTTCTGCTTCTGCTATAATTTCTATTTCCCCCGACCCGCCAATAAGGTTTGCTAAACCTTCGCGGAATAATTGATGGTCGTCAACAATAAGTACTTTAATTGCCATAATATTATTCGTTTTTCAGATAAGGAATAAACACCTCCGATCGTGTTCCTTTTCCGGGAGCTGAATCAATTTTTAATAAACCGCTCAGGGTGTCAAGCCGCTCATTAATACTGAAAAGACCATAAGTATTGGTGTCTTCATTTTTTTCAAGTTTTAGGGTGTTAAATCCTTTGCCATTGTCAGTAACTGCAATATTGTAATACTTGTTAAATATTTTTATCTCAACCGAAAGCTCGCTTGCTTTTGCATGTTTTATTGTATTTGCTATTAATTCGCATACTATTCTGTAAACGCTGATGCTGGTTTCAGCATTTAAATCCATTTTTATTCCGTGATCGTTAAATGTGGTCTCGATATCAAACTTTTCCTCCACCTGGTCCAGCTTCCACTTAACTGCCGATAAAAATCCCAGCTCGTATAAAATTGGCGGGCTCAAATCATAAGTAAGCAGTTGTGTTTCTGAAATAGCGCTATTTATTAGCCGGGCAGTACTTTTTATCGATTGCTGAATTTCATCTGGTAATTCAAGTTGCGATATGGCCGAAAGATTCATAAATGCAAGCGCAAGGGTTTGCCCAATGCCATCGTGAAGGTATTCGGCAATCCTTTTTCTCTCTTTTTCTTCGGCACAGGTAAGTTCGCGGTTCAGTTTTTTAAGTCGGGTCTGGTATTTTTTTATCTCCTCAACACTTTTATTCAACTGTTCTTCAGCTTGCTTTCGCCTGGTAATATCATCGCAAACTCCCCGGTAACCGGCAAAAATATTTTCGTTATCATAAATAGGAAATCCATTTATCGAAAGCCAAACAATATTTTCATTTTTTGTAACAAAGAAAAATTCTTTATCAATAAATTCTTTTTTTTCTTTTACTGTTTTTATGATTTCGATTTTTCCCGACCCATTTTCAGTGTTTTCTGTAATGTCGTAAAGATGAGTTTTGCCAATTAAACCGGAAAAATTATGGCCAAGAATACTTTCGGCGGATTTACTAAGAAAAGTAAATATCAGGTTTTGATCTACTTCCCAAAAAAACTCCCTTACATGTTTTGAAATCTGAAAAAATCGTTCTTCGCTGTCCAGATAATGGCGGGTCTGTTTTTTTATTATAACTTCGAGTTCTTCATTTCTTTTTCTCAACAAGTCTTCAGCATTTTTAATTCGAAGCATAACCTTAACAAGTGCTACAAATTCTCTAATGTCGAAGGGCTTTGAAATAAAAGCATCTGCACCGGCATTCAGTGCTTCGGTTCTTACCTTTGAATTATCGCCCAGAGCCGAAACCATTAAAACCGGAATATTACTTGTTATTTCAGATTCTCTGAGTTTTGCACAAACTTCAAATCCGTTCATTTTGGGCATGAGGTAATCAAGCAGGATAATTTCGGGTAAATCATTGTGAGCAAGCTCTAAGCCAAGGAAGCCTGATTGAGCTGATATTATCTCATATTCAGGCATGTAAACATTAAGGATGCTTCTAATGGCATCAATATTTACACTAATGTCGTCGATTACCAGAATTTTCATATTTGTCATACCGGTGTTTTGCACAACAGTCCCCAACTGTTTATGGTAGATTTACTAAAAAGATAGTTTAAGAAAATTGGTTTAAGGTTACTAAATTCTATATATTATTCAGGATTTCCCGCTTTGTCCTGTTTAAAGATTTGCTTGCAAAGTAAGGATGATATTAATGGTGTAATTATCCTCGTTGATCATCTGCTGGAGCAATGATAAATTATTCATATTTCCCCTTTGCGATCCCATTTCCCAATTCAGGGTAAATGCATTTTTAATTCCGTAACCTTTATTCGACATTGAACCATTGGTCATTAAGGTAACATCGGTATCGTTTAGTGCCAGTGGAACATTTTTAGCGTAATTAACAATGTTGGTTCCATTATCAAGATTTGTTCCTGTCGAAATTACCATCAAGCCCACGTTATTGAGCTCCATTTGGTTGGCCGGATTTATATCTCCATAAAACATTGTCTGGTCGGCTTTGAACAGCAACGACCAATTGGAGATAGCTCCAATTCTAACAAAGGATGATTGGCCGCCATTGATGATCCCGTTTTTGTATTCATCAATTTCATCAAAAATAAACTGTACTGAATGCCCGGTAACAATATTGATTTCCAGTGAGGGATTTGGAGGGGGGATGTCTTGTGCATTTAATTTTATGCTGCACATCGATATTAATGCAGAAACAATCCACACCCAAGTAAATAATTGTAGCGATATTTTGTTTTTAAATATCATTTTTCAAAACCTGTCAATTGATACGTCTTATAAGTTGGTTGTCAACATACTCGGCTTTTTCAATTACATTTCCCTCTTCATCATAAGCCGTTAGTATGCCCTCCAGTTTTCCGAGATTATAATACAAATCCATTTTTACTCTTCCATTTTCATAAAAATGAACCCAGTGGCCATGTTCAAGATTTTCGTGGTAGGCACCTTTTCTTCGTATTTGCCCGTCATTAAAATAAAAAATCCATCTGCCATCTGATTTTCCATCGGTAAAATATCCGGTTTGTTTAATTTGTCCATTCTGGTAAAATACTTCCCAAAGACCTTCGGCAATACCATTGTTATAAACTCCTTTCATGTAAACCGATGAGTCGGGATAATACGACAACCATTCACCCTGTCTTTTCCCAGAGTTATATTTACCGGTTTCAAAAAGGGTTCCATTGTCATGAAAATGATTCCAGGGTCCTGCTATCAGGCCATCTTTATATTCGGTTTCCATCATCAACCGGCCATTTTCGTAATAAACCCTGTATGGCCCGTCAATGTCGATACTATTATAAGTATATGATTTTTCAATTTGGCCGTTTTCGTACCAGGAAGTGTATGAGTTGTAAAATGATTGCCCGCGAACCCATGTTTTTTCCTTGATTTTCCCGGAGGGATAATACTTTTCGAACATGCCATTTTGCACACTGTCAACATAGTTTATCCTGTAATACAACATTCCGTCAGCGAAAAATCCATTGGCCAGGCCATTAAGTTTGTTTTTGTTATAAACCCTCTTTTCTTGTATCAAACCAGTTTCGTAGTATATCAGCATAAGCCCGTACAGCGAATCATTGAGATAAAATCCTTCTGTTTTAATTTCGCCATTGTGGTGGTAGTTGGTAAATTGGCCGTTTTTCAGGCCATTTTTATAAAAGGATTCCCTTTTAATTTTTTGATCGGGATAATAGATGAGCCATGTGCTGTCCATTTTATTGGCTTTAAAGTTGCCCTTTTGCCAAAGCTCCCCGCTACCATAGAAAAAAAAAGCCTCGTTTTCTTTTATGGAATCACCATCAATTATTGTGTAATTGATAATCGACTTAATAGTAGAACTACCGGGAAAGCAGGTGGTGTCGATGGTAATGGATGTTTGGGCATCTGTTTTGCCGTAGCAACAGAGCGCAATGAAAGCCGCTATGAAGAAAAAGCGCTTCATTGGCCGGACTACTTAACTTCAATGTCGAGCTGAACGCCTTCAAGTTCATCATTTATCCCATAATCAAGAATTGCGGTAACAGAATAGTTTCCTTTTTTAAGTTTATCGTCAAGGTTGTAAACAACCTTTTTACTTGATTCAGGAAGGAGCGAAAACTCGAAGGGATCTGACATCATTTCTTCTGCATCCTTAAGGTTGACGATGGTGTAATAAACCTTACAGTTTAATATTTTATCTCCAATATTTATTACCTCCGATTCGAAACTTCTGTCGCCTTCTTCGGTAAGTACTTCGACAAGTCCATCAATCGTGCCTTTAAAAAATGTGTTGCCGGCTGGTGATTGATAGATTGGTACAGCGATTCGTGCCGAAATGTTAAGCCCCATTTGTACATCCTTGTCAATAGCTTTTGGCCCGGTTTGTTCCTTGGCCGATTCAACAAACAGCATGGCCCATTTTGTTGCCATGTCATCCTCAGGAACCAACATTGTAACGTTAACCCTGGCCGATTCGTTGGGTTGTAGCGTAACAACACCGGGGGTTACGGTTATCCACTCGGCACACGAACGGCTTGTGGATCCCGGATTGAAATACTTAACTTCTCCATTTTCATCTGTAAGCCAGTCGGCCAAATTGAAAATAAATGATTGTTCGGTATTGCCTTTGTTTTTTACGAAAACTTGCTGCGTTTGTGATGATCCCGCATTGGCGGCAAACATCATTTTTCCTGGAGTAACTTCAATTTCCTGGGAATTGGCATAGTTGGGGCATAAAAATAATGCCACTGCAAACATGGTGATTAATGTAGAAATCTTCATTGCTTGTATTTTTAGATTTATTTTAGCTTGTTAACAAAATTAAACTAATATTTCAGATATTTGATTTTTTGAACTTTTTTTTGCCTTGTGAGATTCATTCAATTCCAATTATTGTATTCATCCTGTGAACAGTATTGCTAATTTCAACAACATAATAGCCGCTTGGTAAATTTAAATTGAATGAAAAATGGTTTGTGTCCGGCATCTTTTTTTTAGAAACCGCACGGCCAAACATATCATATACTTTAATATTTGCTATTACATCAAGGCTGGTTTTTTTTGTGATAAAAATACTTTTGCCCCGGGCATAAACTAAATATGCGTTATCGGAAGTAATATTATTTTTAATGTCCTCTGCCGGATTAATGTAAAGCCTGAACCTAAGCAGATTGTTTTGTGTGTGGTGAAAAAATGAAAACTTAGTTACCTTCTTTAGATCGATAATTTCGTTTGTAACGAGATCTTTTAAAAAAACATCAATGGAATCGTTTAAAGCACTGATTGGGGATAATGAAATTTCACAGATTTTTTCTATCGAAAACTGAAAACCAAGGTCGATTGACATATCCTGTTTTACTTCGCTTAGTGTGTTTATGACCATTTGATTTCCATCACAAAAACTAATTATTTGAGGGCTGTTAGTTGAGCGGCCTTCAAATTTGTACGCATCTAAACCCGGATCAAACTGATCTGTCGCATTTTTAAGGAAGCGGATAATTGTTTCATCATAATACCCTTCAACTTCTGTGCGGAGGCAAATTATTGGGTAGCTTTCCGTTCCAGTCTTGTAAAATCCGGGTGTGCTTTGCATTATGCCACAGCGAGCGTTGTTGTTTACCTGCACCGATCCATTTTGGCTTGCCTGTACCCAAAAACCCTGATTTGCCGGGATGTATTGAGTGCCTCCATTTAAGCCGATGGGTTCTTCTCCACCCAGGAAAATCGTATAGTTTTCATTTGAATGATCCCAAATATATTTTGCATCATTTATTGATGTTTTTTCCCATCCGGTTTCCACCAACCAGTCCAAAGGGCTGGGGTAGGGGTTGCCAATCAGATTCCAGCCTTTGCGGCTTTCAATTTCACCATTTGGAACATCGGTTATTGTTACATTTGTTGAATAGACTCCTGTATTCAATTCTGCAGAAGTTGTTCCTGTATAATTTACAGTTTCTGCCTCGGGCAAAAACACATCATATCCCTTCATGGGGTTTAAATTGCCTTCATAAAAAACCCACCCAAAGTTCCAGTCATTTTGAATAATGGTTTCATCGTAATAAAATACCAGGTCGGTGCCGGCATATACACCACAATTGTTGTTGCTGACCGGGCAGGCGCTATTGTGCCATTTGTTTGCCGAAAAATAACGTTGTATTTCAATATCGCCTGAGATGGAAACTGAACCACCTGGAGTTTGATCGCACAGATGGCCTGAATTGTTTTTTCCTGATTTTATCTTAAAGTCCGATGCTATTGTTAAGCTTGATCCGGGTTTTATTGTAATAAACCCGGAGGTGTCGATTGTAAGCTGTGCAAATAGATGCCCGTGGAAAAATACCAGGGTAAATGTTGTGAAGATGAGTGAGAGAATGATATTTTTCTTCCTTAACATCTTGTGTTATTTAATTTGGTTTTTAAGATTTGGGTCAGCAATTTTTTGTCTTAATACTTCCGGTTTTGATTCAGGGAGAACTTTGCTCTGCTCGGGTACATAAAACATGCCTTGCTCTTCTGATTTATTGTATAGCTCGGGGCGGATATACAAACCTTTTAAATCATCCTCTTTTGTTACCTCAACAGTTTTGCTTTCGGGGTACGCCCTCATGTAGGCATCATCCCTTTCAGCATAAACTATCCATGATATTTTTTGGCCGGGCTGGCCGCCCGAAATTTGAAATGTTCCCTTGTCATCAATTTCCTGCTTAACAAACAAATCAGGGGCTTTAGCGCCAATAGGCGTTAACACATAAGAATAATTGATATTGATGGAGTTAAAATAATCAGGTAAGGAAATTTTAGATTCTCCGTTTTGATCTAATATTGTATTTCCACGGTACATGTTAAGCACTTCTGGTGATTCGACAGAGTAGTGTTTAAGGATTTTGTTTGCCGGATCCAAAGGATGATCGATAGCAAAGGATTTGGAACCGGATGCCCCAAAATTCCCGTTCGAGTAAACCCCATACCTGTTCCCCTGTCCATAAACTCCATATCCGCGGCCATTATTCGCATAAGCAATTCCTTTAACCCCAATTCCATCGCGCCAGCCCCCGCTTCCGAGGTATTGTCCAATTACTGCTACGGTGCTGTTATCAATATAATCTGCCCATGCAGCCAGTCCATAATACTTACCGGTAAATGCACCTCCGCTGCCATATCCTGCAGGCATCATATAGTACCCTCTTGCATTACCGCCGCCAACAATGCCAGTGCCATCAGTTTCATCGGTGGCATATCCCAAAATTCCATGAAAACCTGTAAATGCGCCTCCACAACCTTCCCTGAGCGAATAGTAGTTCGGGTTATCATTACCTACACCTATAACTCCTGTTCCTTCACTCTGGTCGATGGCATGTGAATAAATACCGTGGTATCCGGTAAATGCTCCTCCGGCTCCTTCTTCAATTGTTGATAATGTTTCTACACCATTTCCCCCTGCTATGATACCAATTCCGCTTGATGTGTTTAAACCGGTTGTAAAAATGCCATCATCGCCGTGGCTTGCAATGCCTGAGGTATGATCTATCAATATGTACGCTGTGCCATTACTGCCAACAAACATTCCTCCATATCCTTCTGCATGTTCGTTTTTGCCATACACTGAAAAGCCTGTTGAATCCGTTACCTTACTTATCAATCCATAATTTGTGGCTTCGGTATAAAATCCTGTGTAGTCGCTGTATGAATTGATGCCATAAACGTGTTGATCATTTGTTACAACAGAAAGCATATCATTCTCATTTACCGGGATGTCTGTACCGAATATTATTTGTCCATTTGCATTTATCCTCATTCGCTCCTTGTTATTGCTCATTAAACTAAGGTCAGTTGAATCAAGTGAACCGATGAAATTTTTATCTGAGGGCTTTAAATAATTACCATCGGTTAACCAAGCCCCTTCCAGGCTTGTAGTTCCTCCTACACCCACCCAGGTGCTCCCGTTCCAATAATAAAAACCGGATTCCTGATTTGCACCACTGTTAAATATCAACAGTCCTGTAGCCGGTGCGGTTACGGGAGAAGGGTTTGATAAATCCACGGTTAAAGCCACCCGTGGTATCAAAATTCCCTTGTCGGAACTCACTATATCGAGGGCTGATGACGGATCCGGGTTGTCGGTTTGCACACCAACCTGCCCGAAAAGCAACAAATTTATTGACAATAGTAGCAATAGAGCCATGATGAACTTATGACTGTTGATAGATATTTTGGGTGGGTCTTTTTTTAAAAGCCTTTGAAAGATTAGTATGCTTTTCATTTGTATTGATTTTTTAATCTGTAATAAAGAATCCCCGTAAATATTTTTTTTGGTTTCATAGAAACCCAAAAGGAGAGTATGCAACAAATATTTAACATGATAGTTTTGCTTCATGTAAAACAATTTTAATAAATGGGGCTAAAGATAAAGAAATATTTACACAAATGTTAATAAAACTAAAAAATTGTGTAAAATAATTACTCGGGGGAAGTTTTATAGTATTCAATTTCACGAATGGTGGTAACGGATGTGTTGTTGGATTCGTCACCAAAAATATTATCGGGATTCTCAGTGGTTTCAATACGGTTTATCCAGTTTTTATGCCGATCAAACTCGTATTCAACTATGGTTTCTGACACTATGCGATGATTTCTGAATTTCCTGATTTTTATTGGATTTGCCAAAAGATCATTAGAGATTTTTTCCTGCCACGACATTTTATCATCTTCGTTAAAATGCGATCGTTTAACCAGAAAATCTTTGTAATTGTATTCATATTCGTTTCGATAGGAAAGCGATGAGTCTGGTTTAAAGTATTCTTTGGCGATCACCATGTCTTTTACATTGTACTTGTAATTGATTTTTGTGTAAAGATTTTTATAGTATTTGTAGTATTCTACATCGATTTCCTTTCGACGGTCATCAAACATTTTCTGATACGTTCTGTCAAATATCTCAGAGATGATCCTGCTTTCTTTATCATATTCATAAACCACAACAAGATAAAGTCTGTCTTGGGCATCATATTCCTGGTAACCTGTTTTTCGGCCATTATTATCATACTCGAATTTTTTGGTCGAGAATAAGCGGCCCTTTTGATAACTTAATACCTCGGTAAGATTCCCGTTGATATTAAAGGTGTAATACTGGTCAGTAGAAATAAGTTTTCTGTCGGATGATTTGGGATCGGTGGAGATGGAATATTGAAATTCCCTCACAGAGCCAACCGAATCGATCAGGCCAAAAGCGTAAAGATCGTTTGCAATGTATTGTGCATGCAAATTTTGGCTTAAAGTAGTGATTATAAAAAATATGGTAAGGCAGAATATGAAGGCTGTTTTACGCATCCTGGTTTTTATGATTGGCATCATCAGGTTTTTCGGCTGAAATTTATTCATCGTGCTTAAGTTCATAGACAAAAATAGCAATAAATCATACATCGATCCTCCACAAGTTTTTCCCGGATCAAAAACGGGGGTATCGGTTTATTTCATTCCAATTGCTTATCAGCAATAAAGACAATATTTTACCAATCTTGTTGTTAGTAGTATCGTTAAGAAAAATCAGGTTTTACAGGGATATTCCGATAGTTAAACAAGTAGTGTGGTATATGCTTTCACGGGGAAAAATTTATAGCATCAGTTATCTGTTCGTTCTATTTATAGTGCTGTTTTCGAATACTTCACTTGCGCAAAACGCGGGCGCTGACGAACAATACAATAAAAAACTGAATGAAGCTGAGAAGTTTTATTTTGAAAAAAATTACACAGAGGCCAAAAAGGCTTTTAAGCTTGCCTTATCTATCAAGCCTGCTGAAAATCACCCCCAGACCCGCATCAACGAAATCAATAAGATTTTGGGGATTCAGGAGGATAGCTCTAACAATTTCACCAACATTGTTGCAGAGGCCGACCGGCTGTACGATGCTAAAAAGCTTGAAGATGCACTGGAAAAATACAAAGAGGCCAATGCACTCAACCCGGATGATGAGCGGGTAACAGAGCGAATTTTGGAATTACATTCCCTGATAAGGAAAAACACGAATTTAAATGCTGATTACAATCGCCTGATCGAAAACGGCAACACGTATTTTGATTCCGGGAAACTTGATAAGGCAAGAGAGGCCTATAGTGAAGCCCTTGCTTTGAAACCCACCGAAAGTTATCCGGCAGAAAAAATAGCTGAAATTAATACCAAAACTGAAGTTAAAAAGCAGTATGAAACTGCTGTTGGGCTTGCCGATGAACTATACATTAATAAGAAATATGAGGATGCAAAGAAAGCTTATGCTGATGCCCAGACAATAAAACCCGATGAAGATTATCCCCGCAGCATGATTGGTAGGATTGAAGATTTGTACAAGGAGATCGATCAAAATTATTTGCTGTACGTTGAAAAGGGTGATAATTATTTTGATGCTGAAAAGTTGGGTCTTGCCCTTGAATCTTATGAAAAAGCCAGAGCATTAAAACCTGATGAAGCCTACCCCGGTTCGATGATTTCGATGATTACCGGGATGATGGAAGGGGAAGCGGAGCGGAATGAAAGATATAATGTGCTAATTACAAATGGTGATGATTTTCTAATTGAGGGAAACTATATTGAAGCCCAGATGACGTTTGAAGAAGCCTCATCATTGAAACCAGATGAAGTTTATCCCAAGGAGAAACTTGTTGAAATTGGAGCTGTTTTGGGTCGGTTTTCCGCTGAAGAGGAAGCCTTTCAAACTATTATTTCGCAGGCTGATGATTTTTTTAATGGGGCAGAATATCCAAGTGCTACTGGAGAATATCAAAAAGCCCTGGAATTAAGGCCGGACGATTCTTATGCGCTGTCGCAGATTAGTGAAATTAAAACCATCGAAAAAAATCTTGCCGAGCTTGAAACTTCTTATAATGCCGCCATCGCTTCCGCGGATCAATTCTTCACAGAAGGAAACTACGAATCCGCGAAAGCGGAATATGAAAAAGCAGCAACACTAAAGCCTGAGGAAACTTATCCTAAAACCAAACTCACCGAAATCACAACTTTGCTTGCAGGAATCGCCGAGATCGATGCTTCTTATGATGCCGCCATCGCTTCCGCAGATCAGTTTTTCCAAATCGAAAACTACGCATCCGCAAAAGCGGAATACGAAAAAGCGGCAACACTCAAACCCGAAGAAACTTATCCGCAGACCAAGCTTACAGAAATCACAAGCCTTCTTGCCGGAATTGCCGAGGTCGATGCAAGTTACGATGCCGCCATTGTTTCCGCAGATCAGTTTTTCCAAACAGAAAATTATGTATCCGCAAAAGCGGAATACGAAAAAGCAGCTTCATTAAAACCCGAAGAAACTTATCCCCAAACAAAGCTTGCCGAAATCACAACACTGCTTGCCGGTCTTGCCGAGGTCGATGCTTCCTACGATGCCGCCATTGCTTCTGCAGATGGGTTTTTTCAAACTGAGAATTATGAATCTGCCAAAGCGGAATATGAAAAAGCTTCAACACTAAAACCAGAAGAAATTTATCCCCAAACCAAGCTTACCGAAATAACAGCTTTGCTTGCAGGGATTGCCGAACTTGATGCAAATTATGAAACAGCCATCACATCCGCGGACCAGTTTTTCCAAATCAAAAACTACGAATCCGCGAAAGTGGAATACCAAAAAGCGGCAGCTTTAAAACCTGAAGAAACTTATCCTCAAACCAAGCTTGCCGAAATAACCACCTTGCTTGCCGGAATAGCCGAGATGAACACAGCTTACGAAACAGCCATTGCTTCCGCAGATGGATTTTTCCAGACAGGAAATTACGAATCTGCCAAAGCGGAATACGAAAAAGCTGCAACTTTAAAACCCGAAGAAACTTATCCCCAAACCAAGCTTACAGAAATTACAACTTTACTTGCCGGAATCGCCGAGCTTGATGCTACTTACGATGCCGCCATTGCTTCCGCAGATCAATTTTTCCAAACAGAAAACTATGAATCAGCAAAAGCGGAATACGAAAAAGCTGCAGCTTTAAAACCCGAGGAAACTTATCCCCAAACCAAGCTTACCGAAATCGCGACTTTGCTTGTCGGAATCGCCGAGATTGATGCTTCCTATAATGCAGCCATCGCTTCCGCTGATCAATTTTTCCAGACAGGAAATTACGAATCTGCGAAAGCGGAATACGAAAAAGCCGCAACTTTAAAACCGGAGGAAACTTATCCACAAACCAAACTCACCGAAATCACGAGCCTGCTTGCAGGAATCGCAGAGATAAACACAGCTTACGAAACAGCCATCGCTTCCGCAGATCAATTTTTCGAAATAGAGAATTACGCATCCGCCAAAGCGGAATACGAAAAAGCTGCAACTTTAAAACCCGAAGAAACCTACCCGCAAACCAAGCTTGCCGAAATCACCACGCTGCTGTCAGGAATAGCCGAGGTCGATGCAAATTATGAGAAAGCCATTGCTTCCGCAGATGAGTTTTTCCAAACTGAAAACTTTGCATCCGCAAAAGAGGAATACGAAAAAGCTTCAACATTAAAACCGGAGGAAACCTACCCGCAAACCAAGCTTGCCGAAATTACAACACTGCTTGCCGGAATTGCCGAGATAAACACAGCTTACGAAACAGCCATCGCTTCCGCAGATGGATTTTTCCAGACAGGAAATTACGAATCTGCGAAAGCGGAATACGAAAAAGCTACGACTTTAAAACCCGAAGAAACTTATCCCCAAACCAAGCTCACCGAAATTACCACGCTACTTTCAGGAATTGCCGAGATCGGTGCTTCTTACGATGCTGCCATCGCTTCCGCGGATGAGTTTTTCCAAACAGAAAATTATGCATCCGCAAAAGAGGAATACGAAAAAGCTTCAACTTTAAAGCCCGAAGAAACTTATCCCCAGACCAAGCTTGCCGAAATCACAAGTCTGCTTGCCGGAATTGCCGAGATAAACACAGCTTACGAAACAGCCATCGCTTCCGCAGATCAATTTTTCGAAATAGAGAATTACGCATCCGCCAAAGCGGAATACGAAAAAGCTGCAACTTTAAAACCTGAAGAAACCTATCCACAAACTAAACTTGCAGAAATCACCACTTTGCTGGCCGGAATAGCCGAGATCGATGCAAGTTATGAAAC
>Ga0208900_1000574_pt1 | contig 22746 bp, 10 predicted proteins | sample AntAceMetag02UKK_FD_184763 | JGI IMG/M metagenome (GOLD analysis project Ga0208900, IMG submission 184763) | Saline lake microbial communities from Ace Lake, Antarctica - Antarctic Ace Lake Metagenome 02UKK (SPAdes) (version 2) | ecosystem: Environmental > Aquatic > Non-marine Saline and... | reverse complement strand
ATAAAACCTTTCCCTGCAAAATTAATGGATGCTTACAGGATTTCCACATTGGTAAATTCGCCCAGGAACAATGGAAGTGACATTATTTCGCCGATAGAATTTAATTAGAGATTGTCCATAAAGTAGATACTTTTCACTTGCCCCGGGTTTCCTAATGCCATTAACTTAAGGTTTCCATACCTGAAAAATGAATATGGAATATCACACAATTCTTATCAAAAGAAAAAATATCATCATCGGATTTATCGGATTTATCGGATTTGACCTGCCTACGGCAGGTAGAGATTCGTGTAATCCGATGATAACTTTTTTGGGAGATGATTTTTGACGTATGCTTAACTTAATGACATTGCTGGGTTCCCACTTCGTAGCCCGCTTCGCCAGCGAGGCGAGTTAACCCGGGGACTATTGAATTTAGAAATGCCTCCCCCGCCTTTTCGCTCATTATAAATAATCCCGCAAAAGTTCAACTTTAGCTACAAGCCTTCTTATTGCCATTGTTAATTTTTGTTAAATACTGCATTTAAAAAAACCCACACACAAATACAATTTTCACCAATTTGTTTGCCCCCTTCCTTATGGAGAACAAGTAGTTACAAGTTAGAAATCGCTTTTAAGAGCAGGTTCATTGTGATTCCCATCAAGAGTACATTTCTTACACGCACTTCGAAATAGCTGATATAAAAAGTTTATCCCTACCTTTCGGCTCAAAATATAGTGTGCTATAAAGTATTATAATACTTAAATATCTCATAAGATGAAGAAAGTTTTTATACTTTTTTTTAACACTACCGGGCAACAATTTTCGTGCTCATTCTCCACATAAATCTTAGGTTTTCTTCTTTCAGGAAAATCTATACTTTGACTGGCAGTAATAGCCACAGATAGACAGATGATCTTTCAAAGAATACTACACCATATTATTATTCACTATCTTTTCTAAACAAATCCATTCAAATTATGAAAAAATTTTACTTTCTCTTTGCAATTGCAACAATGTGCAGCCTGATGGCTTTCGCTCAAAATTCAGGTGACAGCACCAAAACCAAGACTGATAATAGTTTTGCTTTACGTACCCTTGAAATCATTTATGTTAACGAAACTGCTACCGGCAGCAACAACGGTACAAGCTGGGCCAATGCATTCACCTCATTCCAATCGGCACTGGAGCTCGCTGCTCCCGGTGACCAGGTTTGGGTGGCAACCGGTACCTACAAGCCGGATACTGCCTACAACCTCCCAAATTCTTCCCGCTATTATCACTTCCGAATAAAGAATGGAGTGAGTATTTACGGCGGCTTTGCAGGAACAGAAGACCCATTAACCTTTGATTTAAATGACCGTGATTTTGTGGCGAATGAAACCATCCTGAGCGGCGACCTGCTCGGGAATGACTCTGTAAGCGGTTCGGGCGCCACCCTTTCCATCACAAACAACAGCGAAAACTGTTACCACGTTTTCTATCATCCTAACGGTTATGTGCTGACAAACACTGCCTTGCTGGATGGGTTCACCATTAAAGGCGGCAATGCGAATGAAAGTGATCCCTACAATAAGGGGGGTGGGATGTATAGCTATAATACAGCACCGATAATCACCAATGTTACATTCCTGAATAATACCGCTAAGTATGGTGGGGGGATGTGGATTTATCAGAATGCACCAACCCTGACCAATGTCGCATTCCTGTCGAATTACGCAACTGTTAATTGTGGCGGTTTGTTTAATCAGAGTACTTTAAATCAATCCATAACTGATGCTTTATTCCAGTCGAATTACTCCGCACAAGATGGTGGCGGGATGACCAATCAGAGTTCTTCACCAACCATTACCAACATTGTATTCTGGAAGAATTCCGCCGGAAATGATGGAGGTGGGATGGTTAATTATTCTTCTTCTTCTCCTACCATCATCAACGCTACATTCCAGATGAATTCCTCAACAGGTAGGGGCGGTGGGATGTATAATTCCGGCCATTCATCTCCTGCCATCACTAACGCTGAATTTTCATCAAATTCAGGAGGCTATGGTGGAGGACTGTTTAACTATTTATCTTCCAATCCTGTCGTCACCAACGCTACATTTTCCGGGAATAACGGAACTCTCCGGGGCGGCGGGGTGTACTGCTTTAATAGTTGTTCCCCAACCTTCAAAAACTGCATCATCTGGGGAAATACAACCACCCCGGGGATTGATGGCCAGCAGTTTGGCCTGGATGGGGGAACAACCACCCTGAACTTTTGCTGCTATGCAAATGAAACGAATGATGTTACCTTGTATCACACCGGTAAATTAACAGCAACCAATAATAACATTACAAACAACCCGAAATTTGTAGATCCCGAAAGTGATTTCACGATCCACGGCAACTCGCCCTGTGTAAATACAGGCAACAATGATTATAATTCTGAAACCTATGACATCCGCGGCGAGGCCCGCATCCAGAACAGCACCATCGACATGGGGGCCTACGAATGGACTACGGGCATGGAGCCGTTAACGGATACTGTTTTTGTTAAGGCCGGCGCGACCGGAGACAACACCGGGACAAGCTGGACCAATGCCTTTACTTCATTTCAATCGGCACTGGATCTTGCCGCCAGCGGCGACCAGATATGGGTGGCAGCCGATACCTGCAAGCCAAGTTACGATTACGGTTTGGATATTGGAGAGAGGGGCAAGCACTTCCGCATGATAGAGGGAGTAAGTATTTACGGTGGCTTTGCCGGAACGGAAGATTCCGTCAGCCAACGCACCGACTTTGACCTGGGAGGCATCCATGAGACCATCCTGAGCGGAGATATAGGAATTGTGGGTGACAGTACCGACAACTGTTACCATGTATTCTACCACCCGGCAGATCTGAATTTGACCGGCGCTGCCATCTTAGACGGGTTTACCATCACAGGAGGGAATGCGAATGGAGGTTATGCCCATTCTAACGGGGGGGGGGTGTTAAATATTAATTCTTCTCCGACCATCACCAATGTTACATTTTTATTGAATTCCGCCCATGATTATGGTGGCGGGATGTACAATCTGAATTCTTCTCCAACCATCACCAATGCTACATTTTTATCAAATTATGCATTATATGGTGGGGGGATGTCCAATGGAAATTCTTCTTCTCCAACCATCACAAATGCTAAATTTTTATTAAATTCCGCATCTTTTATAGGTGGTGGGATGTACAATGGAAATTCTTCTTCTCCAACCATCACCAATGCTACATTTTTATTGAATTCAGCAGTTTATATAGGTGGCGGGATGAACAATAGCTATTCTTCTCCAACCATCACCAATGCTACATTTTCATTTAATTCAGCAGATGATTCTGGTGGGGGGATGTCCAATGGTTCTTCTTCTCCAACCCTCACCAATGCTACATTTTCATTTAATTCAGCAGTTAGTGGAGGCGGGATGAGAAATACTTTCTCTTCTTTTCCAACCATCACCAATGCTACATTTTCATTAAATTCCGCAGATAGTGTAGGTGGCGGGATGTATAATAATTATTCTTCTTCTCCAACGCTCAACAATTGCATTGTCTGGGGAAATTCAACCACCACAGGGATGGATGGTCAGCAGTTTTACCTGGATGGAGCAGCAACCGCCCTGAACTATTGCTGCTACGCAAACGGAACAAATGATGTTACCATGATAAACGGCGGTACATTTACAGATACCAACAACAATATCACCACCAACCCAAAATTTGTAGATCCCGCAGGAGATTTCAGGATCCACGGCAACTCACCCTGTGTGAACACAGGCTTTAATGACTATTTTACTTTTGTTGATAGCGTGGATATCCGTGGCGAAGCCCGCATCCAGGACGACACCATCGACATGGGAGCCTACGAATGGACATCGGCTATGGACCCGTTAACGGATACCGTGTATGTCAACAACACTGCTACCGGCAGCAACAACGGGACAGACTGGGCCAATGCGCTCACCTCTTTCCAATCGGCCCTGAACCTTGCCGCCAGCGGCGACCAGATATGGGTGGCAGCCGGAATTTACACGCCGGATTATGCCTACGACCTCACAGATTCTTCCCGTTACTATCACTTCCGCATGATTGAGGGGGTGGCCATTTACGGAGGCTTTGCAGGAACAGAAGATTCCATAAGCCAGCGCACCGACTTTGGCATGGATGGCGCCAATGAGACCTTCCTGAGCGGGGATATCGAAACTTTGGGTGATAATACAGACAACTGCTACCATGTATTTTACCACCCGGCAGGTTTGAATTTAACAAGCACTTCTATTTTAGACGGGTTTACGATCACAGAGGGGAATTCGGATGGAAATTATCCACACGATGCCGGCGGCGGGATGTTCAACTATAATTCTTCTCCGACTATCGCCAATGCTACATTCTCACTGAATTCAGCAGCAGAATCGGGCGGTGGGATGGTAAATGCTTATTCTTCTCCAACCATCACCAATACTACATTTTCATTGAATTCTGCATCAGTAATTGGCGGTGGGATGGCAAATACTTATTCTTCTCCGACCATTACCAATGTTACATTCTCGCTGAATTCAGCCGATAGCCTGGGTGGTGGGATCTGTAATTTGGGTTCTTCTCCGTCAATCACCAATGTTACATTCTCGATGAATTCAGCCGATAACCTGGGTGGTGGGATCTATAATTTGGCTTCTTCTCCTGCCATCATCAACGCTACATTCTCGGCAAACACCGCAGCTATCAGTGGTGGCGGGATATTCAACAGTGATTCCGATCCGGACCTTACCAATGTGATCTTCCTTTTGAACACTGCAGTTCAGAAGGGTGGCGGTATCTATAATGATTCATCTTCTCCGACCATCACCAATGTTTCATTCTCGATGAATTCAGCCGGGAACCAGGGCGGCGGTATCTACAATCTAAATTCTTCTGCTTCCCTCTTCAACTCAATTGTTTGGGGAAACACGGCTTCCGCCGGTAGTCAGCTATACATGGACAGAGGAAGCACAAGCCTGAACTATTGCTGCTATGCAAACGGCGCCGGGGATACTACTGCTGTCAACTCCGCTGTTTTTACAGTTACAAACGAAAATATCACCGCCGATCCAGAATTTGTGGATCCCGCAGGTGATCTTAGGCTCTTCTCCTTCTCACCCTGTGTGAATGCAGGCTTTAATGACTATTTTACTTTAACTGATAGTGTGGACATCCGTGGCGAAGCCCGTATCCAGGACACCACCATTGATATGGGCGCTTACGAATGGATTTCGGGAACAGATCCCCACGGCATTTATTATGTAAAGCACGATGCGGCTCCCATCAACGATGGGACAAGCTGGGACGATGCCTTCACCTCAATTCAGTCGGCGCTGGATATTTCAGTCGGCGGCGACCAGGTGTGGGTGGCAACCGGGACCTACTACCCCAGCTACGATTACGGTTTGGATATTGGAGAGAGAGGCAAGCACTTCCGCATGATTGAGGGAGTGAAAATCTACGGCGGCTTTGCAGGAACTGAAGATTCTATAAACCAGCGGACTGACTTTGGCTATGGAGAAACCAATAAGACCATCCTGAGCGGGGATATCGGAAATGAAGGAGATAATACTGACAACTGCTACCATGTATTCTTCCACCCGACAGGTTCAAATTTAACAGCCTCTGCCATTTTAGACGGATTTACGATCACAGGAGGGAATGCTGATGGAGCTGATCCCCATAACAATGGAGGCGGGATGTTCAATGAGAATTCTTCGCCAACCATCGCCAATACTACATTTTCATCAAATTCTGCATCATACGGCGGAGGGATGTATAATTTTAATTCTTCTCCAACCACTATAAATGCCACGTTTTCGGAAAATTTTGCCACCTATGGCGGAGGGATGTGTAGCAAGTCTTCTTCTTCTCCAACCCTCAACAACAGCATCGTCTGGAATAATACTGCTGCCACCAGCGGCAACCAGTTTTACATGGACAATGCGACCACCACTCTGAACTATTCCTGCTATGCAGACGGTAATATTAATGTATTCGGGGGAACGCTTACGACATACGACTGTACCACCAGTGATCCTTTGCTTGACGATAACTACCACCTCACCTGGGAAAACTTCCCGGATAATGACAATAGCAAATCACCCTGCATAGATAGCGGCAACCCCGACCTGAATGGCAATGGCTCCAATTGGTTGACTGATCCCGATGATCGCAATCCCGACCAGTCGAGAATGGATATGGGGGCTCAGTATTACCACCAGGAACCGACGATTTATTTTTATGATGCAATAGATTGCGACAATCCGCCGGGTCCATATGATACAGATTGCTATAACTTTGATTTCGAAGATGAATTTGTAAATACATCAACTTTGCATCACTATTTTAATATCGTGAACCGGGTTGATAAGTTCACTGATATTGAATTTACTTTCAGCGGAAGCCATCCGGCAGATTTTAATCTTAATTCTCCCTTTGATACAATTTTAGATCCTTTACAGGATGATATCCCTGTATTACCCTACTTTCAACCAACCGGAACAGGGCAACGTGAATGTAATTTACAGGTAGTTTCGGATGGAGTTATTCTAGCGGAAGTTTTATTGATAGGTAACGGAAAAGGATCTGGCAATATTGAAGGCTATGTGTATGCTCCAGGTGCTGAAATTCCTGTATCAGGTGTGAAGATAACCATATTCAGAGAACAATACTATCAGGGCAACTTAGTGGATACGATCTCATTTTATGATACTACCAACTTAAACGGGAAGTATTATTTAGCCAGTGTTGGCTTTGGGTCTGATTATGAATTTAAGGTAACGCCTTATCACATGACCGATGGTATTGAGCATGAATTTAATCCCCCATATTATGACGAAATTCATATTTTAAGCGAAAATGAACCTTACCCGGTAGATGATTTTATTGATGTATCAGTATTCCCTGTTGAAGGATTTGTTTTTTATCAGGGAACGCAATGCCCGGTTGAGGATGTAGTTATTGAAGCAATTGGTATTAATCCAACCCCAACCAATGAAGAAGGTTCCTACCAAATAGCTTTGCCCATTGGCGAGCACACCATTACTCTTTCAAAACCCGGTCATACCTTTAATCCACCGGATACAACAATTAATGTGATAGGAGCCCTGGCAAACATCAATTTTAAAGATGAATATACCCACCACCTGCATGGTTTTATTGGTGGTGCATGTGAAATATCATTAACGCTGGAGTCCGGTCAAAAAATTGAGCTTAATGTTCATCACGTTTCGGAATGTATGGCAGACATTACTATCGAGCCCGAATATACAGGTGATAGTGCCGGGTTTTACGCAATCGATCTGCCACCAGGCCTGTACCAACTAAGTATTGCTAATTTTTACACAGAGGATTTCCCGGGTGAACCATTAAACTATTCTCCTGTTGAACTTGACCTTTTGGAAAATGACACCCTCATGCACGATATCATTTTCCTTACTGAACCTTTGATAGATGTATCATGGTTGGACAGCGAATCGGATACCGCGGTTTATTATCTGAATGACACAGCTGTTTTGCACCAGATCAATAAATATACTGCTATTGTTGATGTTTACCGCACCTATGTGAACGACACATGCCACATGCCCCCGGGCGACACCATACAAGTGTATGACGGCATCAGTGACGAGGCAGGCTGGAAGGATCTGATCATCACCGACACAACCTTATATACATTTTATGCCGGTACGCCGAACATCAATAGCGGAGGGGATAATCCCTATCAAAAAAAGCTACAGTTTCAGTATGTTTACAATCCGGTAACCAAGAAAGTTGTAGAGCAAAATATCTGGACCTATGTGCTGGGCATTAAACCCAGGGCACAGGCATTTACTACTGCCACACCCCAGATACCACTCTGGATACTCAGGGATCCACCGGGGGACAATAGTTATAGTTTCTGGGAACAAAATAAATCAGTTTCACAAGCCATTAGCTTTAGCATGGCACATGGTGAAGAAAGTTCCAATAAGTCAACAGTTTCAATGGGTTTGGATTATGATTTTTCTGTAGGCTTTATAGTACAAAAATCAGTTTCTGTTGCCCTTACTGCTGATGCTAGTGTATCGCATTCTTCTCAAATGACACAAAACTCCCTGACTGAAAATCAAATAACATATACAACTTCGGTTGGATACACAACCAGTGCAGCAGAAACTGGCGAAGGTGCAGATTTATATGTTGGCGCTGCACTAAATATCATTTACGGGATTACTGATGTTTTGTTGATTGATGAAGATGAAATAAAGCTGACGCAAGATATTATTCTGGTTCCCGATGGTTTTGAAACCGAGTATGTATATACTCAAAGCCATATCCTGGAAAATGTTATTCCGGCACTTGAGCAGATTCAGGACTTTGAGTCAGCAGCTATGTGGCAACAAATCATCGATTTAAATGATTCGCTTAAGTCAGCAGCCAAACTGAAAAGAGACCGTTCATTCAACGGAGGGGGTAGTACAATTGACGAATCTGAAACGATAGATATACTGGAAAGCACCGAGCTTTCATTCCAGACAACCATTTGCAAAGAGGTGGCTACTGCTGCAGGTCTTAATGTTGGAGGAATTGGTGCACTGCACGAAACCAAAGTTTCGACATCAATGGGTTATGGAGGGTCGAAGGTAAATACCAGCAGCACTTCCACTACAACAGGATTTCATTTAGAGGACGATGACCATGGCGATAATTTCGCAGTGGATATCAAGTATGACTCCATTTATGGAACACCTGTTTTTGAACTTGTCAGTGGACAATCGATGTGTCCGTGGGAAGATAATACGCAGTCCATTCAAGCTTGTTCTTTTGATCAGACTGGATACACAAAACAGGAAATCGTGGGCAACAGTGTTACTTTCGAAGATATTCAGCTGAAAGGAATTGGGGAAAAAGACACGATTTTGCCATATGTTTTATCTGTTTTAGTTGAAACAAATCCATATGGTGCTGTTATAGAGGTGGATGGCGTAAATATATCGGGTACTCCGGTACTTGTTAATATTATCAATGGAAGTTCCATTACTAAATCTATCACCTTTATGAGGCCTGATCCGAGTGTTTATTATGAATATACAGATATTGTGCTTAAGCTGGAAGGCGTTTGTTCATCAGGTGGATCAGGCGAAGCAGCCTACGCAACACTTAATGCATATTTTGTTGCTCCTTGCACAAATGTTAGCATTACAGCCCCCGGTGACAATTGGATTGTAAACAAATACGATCCCTCGCTGGAGGTCAGCATAGGAGGATATGATATAACAAACCAGTCATTCCAGAGTATTGATTTCCAATACCGATATTATGGATCAACGGGCTGGGAATCTTGGGCAACAAAAAAGACCTACCAAAAAGAAAACCTTGGAGAAGATGTCACCACTTATGCATGGAATCTGCAAGCTAACCCTGATGGAGAATACCAGGTTCGTGCAGTGGCCAATTGCACAAACAGCCAGACAACCATTTCCTTGTCTAAAACCGGGTTCCTCGACAAATCAGATCCTGTTCTGGTGTCCTCAGGTCCTGCCAATGTGCTTGAACCGGGTGATGAAATCTTTTTCAAGTATGACGAAAAACTCAATAACTTGAGTGTAAATCTGACAAACTGCACCTTGCATTTTATCGACAGTATGCAAACGGATTTGCCGGTAAACATCGCCTTGTTTGAGGTCGGGAAAAAAATAAGATTCCAGATCCCGTCAAATATGAAATACTTTGCCGAAAACAATACCCTGGTGGCGAAGGTTTCGGGTGTGGAGGATATTTACGGCAATCAACTTGAAGTGCCTGATTCGGTTATTTTCTACGTGGACCTGGGCCCCTTACATTGGTCAACCCCCACAAATATTACAATTTACGATGATGACGGCATGGACATCACCTTCAGCAAAGAACTGGATAATTCGTTCGCCACTTCTGTTTACTACCAGATATGGCATGCCGACTGGCTGACACCCGACCCGCAACAAGGCCAGATCGGGGCACAGGAATCATGGCCAATTAACTTTGCAGCTGACGAACTTGAACCCGGCATTTATTACGACACCATCAAAGCTTCTGTCCTGGGTTTTGCTTACGAAACGATCAGGCTTAAGATTATCGTGGGCAATGTGGCGCCTCAGTTTGTCGTACAGCCGGTCAGCCAAACGGCAGCCCCCGGCGAAACGGTTATATTTGAAGCATATGCAGATGGTTTCCCAAGCCCGCATTATTACTGGAAGAAAGACGGTGAGGTAATTCCTGATGAGATCGATAGTTTATTGATTCTGCAGAACGTTACAGCAGCAAATATGGGAAGCTATCAGTGTTTTGCCTGGAATGATAATGGAACCGTAGCTTCGGAAATAGCAACGCTTAACCTGGAGGGTCCTCCAACCCATATCATCAACCTAACTGCAGGCTGGTCAGGACTATCAAGTTATCTTATGCCCGCCAACGCAAATATCCAAAGCATTTACAGCAACATCCTTGATGAACTGGTTATTGCTGCAACGGATAGTGGCATATTCTACCCGGCACAAAACATCAATACCATTGGTGTGTGGGAACAACACTCGGCGTATAAAGTAAAAACGTACACCGGTGTTACACTCAACATTGTTGGTTCAATGGAAGAAAACAGGATCCTGCAACTTGATGATGGCTGGAACCTGATTCCGGTAGTATCATCCTGCCCTGTGGATGCAGAAACTTTATTTGCACCTGTGGAGTCGAATCTTGAAATCGTGAAGGAAGTGGCCGGCTATGGGGTTTACTGGCCCGCGATGGGAATTAACACCCTCGAAACATTGAATCCCGGAAAGGCATATTATGTGTTGATGGACAACACAGTATCAGTTACTTTTGGGGAGTGTACCAAAAGCACGTCTGAAACCCTGACAGGGTTTAAAACCCTGTCAGGGTTAGTACCGTGGGAATTAACCCGCCCCACAGCTTCAAGCCATTCCTTCGCCATCCTTTTCGGCGCAATTAAAAATTATGAGGAGGGTAGCATCATTGGTGCTTTCGATCAGGCAGGGAATTGTTGGGGAGTAACGACTTGTGGCAATGGTGCGAGCTGCCTGAACACATTCGGCGACGACACATATAGTGAACGCAAAGACGGGTTTGTTGCCGGTGAAAAAATACTATTCAAAGTTTACTGGCCTTCAACAGGAGATGAATACGAAATCATTCCCGAATATGACCAGTCGCTGCCAAACGCCAATGGTGTATTTACAGACAACGGGCTGTCGGCCATCACCGGATTTAAAACTTCAGGAACAGGAACATCACCGCATAATTCTACTGACATCCTGCTGGTACCCAACCCAACAAAGGGATTGTTCTCGATATGGGGAATATCCCCGGATGCCGAGGTGAAAATATTTGATATGCGCGGACAGCAGATTCAAAGTGAGTTCGGTAAAATTGGAAATGGTATAGAGTTTAACCTGTCGGGCAGGCAAACCGGGATTTACATTGTACAGATTTTCAGCGAGGGAGAATATGTGTATAAAAAACTCATTTTGGATTAGGAGCTGTGATGAACTTTTATGTTTAAATTTAACCCACCCTGCTCACAACGAGTGGGGTGTTTTTTTTCTCTTTTCCTTATTCCTAACTTGGACAAGTCCCCGAATAGCCGCACAACGGGGGTTTGTCCAAGTTAGCCGGAAAAATTTATAAATGCATATTTTGCAATTAAGAGTTTTATTATTTATCTTCCTTTCATATTAATAACAATGCATTTATAAATTTTGCTTAAGTATTTTATCTCTGATATTCTACCAAAAAATGGCAGAATATCAGAGATAAAATACTTAATATCACAAAAAAAAGAGGGGTGTTTGGGCGAGGCTATGCCTCGTCCGGTTTATTATTGCAGGTTTTGCCTGCTGCAAACAAAAGAAACCTGAGTTTAATAAGCAGGCTGAGCCTGCGGAAATAAATACAGCTTAGGCTGTGGGTAGAGCATTGTCGAAACCAGCCTAAGCTGAACATACCGAAATTTTATTGACAGCCGAAAAAAACATGAAGAAAGGTGAAGAAAGTTGAGCATCGGGGAAATGCTGGAAACAGAAGGATTTCCACCTTGGTAAATTCGCCCAGGAACAATGGAAGCGAAATTATCGAGCCTATTGATTTTTAATCGCGCCTTTTTTGCTCTCTATTCAATTCTCTCATCATTTTCCTGGTAAGGCTACCTTCTCTCATAAGTTGCCGCAGCGCCTCACTTTTTTGCCGCTCTTCCTTTCGCTTTTCGTTGCCACCACGAATGGTTTCCTTCACGCCACTCAATGTTGATTTGGTGATGTAATTGAAGAACGATTTTGTGGTGTCTCTTCTGAAATAAATACCGCCTTGTCGTGTTCTAAACGGAAATTTTGGATTGTTGCGCCTTACTACAAAGGTATTGGCAATAAACGATGCCAGCGACTCGCCCAGCCCCGTTGAAGATAAATCCTTTTTGTTGATTAAACGAATGTGCAGCTTGCTGTACTCAAATTGCATATCTCCTGTTGCCAGCGCAGTATCAGCCATGAATTCGAAGGAAAGCATTTCATTAATACCATTTGTTACCTTTACAAATGCCACATTTTCGAGCATTGGATTTAAAAGAGTCATATCCATACTTTTCAATTTCCCATCAGCCCTAAAATAATCATTTTCATTTTTAACATCAAACGCCAAATTCAAGGTCAAACTTCCTTTATCCATCATCAAAGCATTTGCATTGACACGCATTAAAGTATCGGAATTAAATAGCCCGGGGTTGTTGGTGATATTCCTGCCCTCCAGGTATATTTCGGAAAACCAGATTGTCCCATTTTCGAGGGCAGGAGGTTGGAACTCCCGATAGGCAAAATGCGAATTTTTAACACTTAAGGTATCAACCATAAGGTCGAAATCCAAAGCCTGCAAAGCCGTTGCCGGTAATTTCGGGGAATGATTTTCAGGCATAGGATATTTTTTGTTTCTGTAATCATTGCCAAACAACCCTTCGAGTTCAACTTTATCAATCCATAAGGTGTTATCTGTAATAAAGTCGAGTAGCCTGATGTTTGAAAAATTCAGGGAAGTGAATGCCAAGTCAAATCTATCGGTTTGAACCCCTACCCTTGCAGCAAAAACAGTATCGATAAAATTGGGTTTATAATATCCCGAGTCAACGTTAAGCGTTGCATTTTTGCTGGAAAAATTGATACACGATGCACCAAAAGTATAGAGTGAATCAGGAGTTACCTCCGTAAAATTATGAATATCAAAACTAACATCATCGGAGTAAAGAAATTTATTTTTGAAAATCCGCTTGCTCGAATCGATCAAAATATGCTTCATTTCAATATCAAATTTCTCAAACAGGTAAACCCTGCTTTTTCCGCTAACCTTGTCCCTGACTTTTAATTTTGCCTTATCAATTTTAACTTCATTCGCTTTTAATTCGTTAAAATGTTTTGATAATAGTTGATAAGCATCAAAAAGCTTCCGGTTTCCGGCTTGTGCTTTTTTACCGGGAACGAAACGGGTAAACAACAAATCAGGCTTATCAATTTCAAGTTTATCAAAATCAATTTTCTTTTCCGAAATAAGTTTATAATAATCAATCCCTTCCAGGGAAATTTGCCCAAGATCCAACTTCGATTTTTCGGGTTGGGGATTTTTTTGGTAAAAAACAATTTCCAGATCATCGGCAAAAAATGAATTATCTGATGTAGCGATATCGATGTTTTTGGCAAAAATGCTTTCCTTTTTCACGGGGGTATTATTAAAAACAGAATCTATTTTAAGGTGGATGCTTTCCGCAAACAAAACGTTTGATGCACTCATCCGGGTTGTGGAGTCGATATCGAAATTGGAGATGCTGAGGTTTAATCCGCCAATTTTCGTTATGTTCCCGGTTTCATAATCCTTACCCTGGAGTATTTCAAATTGCCCCCCCGAAATTTCAAAGCTGTCAATAGCAACCATCGACAGGGGCTTAAGCAATTCGATTTTTATAATATCAGGATCGAAATCGTGGAAACTACCAGTCTTTCCCTGAATTACTGTAGAATTCCGGTAAACCAATTCCGGGTTTTCAAGTTTAATATGTTTTGATTTTAATTTACGATCGTGGTAAAAATCAAAAACAGGAATTGACCGGATTGTTAATTCGGGCAGGCTAAAATGTATAATGGCCGTGCTTTCGTTGCCAGGGGTGGTGGTGGTATTAAGGTTTAGATTGCTTACCCCAATCAATGAATCGATGGATGAAATGTGGAAGATCCCAAGCCTTAAATCGTGGCTTTGCCCCGGAAACACGTAATGGACACCTTCGAGTGTAGCTTCAAGTTTATCGGCCTCAGCTATCCTGCCCGAAGGGTCGTTTGAAGGTAATAGTTCACGCAGGGAAAGATTAAAATTTCTGACACTAAAATTAGTGTCCAATTTATTTTGTTCAACCATAAGCAGCGACCCGCCTTCAAAAGCAAGCTCCCCTACCCTATAATTTATTGCTTGTTTCCTGAACTCTGGATCATGATTCACAAGCTGATTTTTTATGATAACTATTTCGGATTTTTGAACCATAACACCATCAACAAAATAACCCTTATTACGATACAACGATTTAAAATCAACACCCGCAAATCCTACCTGCGCTATTTTCACCAACAGCGTGTTGGCTTGTTTTTGCCGAAATTTTGAACTACGAAAAAGTGTATCCAGTTGAAAATGCTCTATGGTAACAGATGAGGCTCTTGTATCCAATAATAATGATTCAGAGCTTAACTTTTGCTTTGTTTTTGGCAGCTCCACCGTTAAATTGCGAACATTGGAAGTAATATGTTCAGCATAAAAAATCTCATCTTTTTTCCAACTATTACTGTCTATCGAAAAATTATTGAAATCAACATCAAAAACCCCATCTATCTTTAGTTTATTTTTTTTAGGATTTCCTTGTAAAAACCCAACATTGGCACCAACAATTTTGAGCTTATCAATTTCGATCCACTTTAAAAAACTTTTAATTTGGGGGTAAAGGTTGTAAATATCAGGCGAATTTAACTCCTGGCTTTTGCTATCTATTTGAATATTCACCTTTGCATTTTTCAACTCAACGAGTTTTAAATCGAGTGAGTGATCCAAAAAATCATGCTTAAGATTATTACTGAGAATTTTAAATTCAGGAATCTCAAAATCATATTTATCCTGTCCCGGGCTTTCATTATCAGAAACTTTTAAATTTTTAAAACGAATTGAATTTTCAGCAGTGCTAAGTAATAAATTTTCGTAAGCCACATCCATGCTTGATTTATCAAAATCGAGTTGCTGCATGTTGCTCTCGAAAATAAAATCGTCAATAAAAAAGAATTTTTTTCTGCGATCAAAACTTGACGAATCCATCAATAAATGTTGAAAGGTAATGTTAAAATCGGGGATGATTAGGTTTTTTATGCCCGCCGTAGCTTTTCGCGGAAACACTAACTTTCCATGCATTAATTTGATTGTGCCAATATCCACCGGTTCAAAATAATCGGTAAAACTGTTGTAAATCTTTTTTCGAATATCTTCGTCATTGCTGTTTTCGTCAGGTTTTTTAGATTTTGGTTTATAAGTAATTTCAGGATATGAAATTTCAATTTGATTTAAGAACAGCGTGTTAGATTCTATCATCTTATAGTAATCGAGGCCTGTCAACTCCACCTCATCAACATTTACCAAAAACCAACCGAGCGAATCATTTAAAAAACGTGAGCTATCCTGTTCAATTTTCAAATCCCTGATTATAATATTGCCATGCGCGGAAGAAACATCGAGGTGGCCGAATAATACTTCATGGTTTGCAGTGCGATAATTAAAATAACCATCGTGGATATTTAAGCCCAGGCTGTCAGAAAAAAACAGCTTTTCGGTTTTAAGGTGTGCCAGCGAATCGAGGTGGAAATTATTGAAGGCAAGAGAAAAGTTTCGTATTTCAAGGGTATCAATGCCCGTCTTGTGCCTGATCCTAATATCAACCATCCCTTTGTTAAACATGAAATTGTTTACCTCAAGCAAGTTGAGGTAGTGATGGATGTAGGAAAAGGATTCGTTTATGCTAATTTCCAGCGTATCATTAGCAGGCCTAACAAGCGATGTATCTTTTTGCAGCGCGGCAAGCGAAATATCAATGTGTGGATTTTCAATAAAAAAATCATCGATAATCAATTCGCCCGAAAAAATTGCCTTGAGCCAGCTTGCACCTTTGAGGTGAATTTTAGGCACGGCCAACGCAATTTCAAAATTATCGGGGATAGAATCGATCTTAACGAAAGCCGTATCGCGGGCCAGCAAAAGACTATCGAAAGATATTTCGCGGCTAAAAACATTGAGGCCCACATCGGCAAAGCGAAGTTTATAATTGCCCTTAGTTTCGTAGCGGACAATCTCGCTCAGTGTGCGGCCAATTATCCGGTCGGCAAAAATGTTGAGCAGAATCGGGAAAACGATTAAAGCCAGGAAAGCAATAATGGAAAAGGTATAGATAATGATCTTCCTTCTCCTTTTTCTTTTGGAAGGATTGATGGGCGGTTTCTGATCTTTTTTTTCAGAACCTTTTTGATTTTGAAGGCCTTGATTTTTCAACAATTCATCAAATAGTAAATTTGGTCAAAGTTAGGAAAATAATTATTGCTGCCAAGAAATGAAAAAAAGAAATGGCCTTGATAATTGATGCTTTACCTGATTAATTCATGAATTTTGCAGGCTAAAAATTTCTGTTAACTAATCAGTCTTAAAAAAGATTTGTAAATATTGTGATTATTAATAGCCCCGATCCGCCAGCTGGCGGATCGGGGGATAATGAATTTAAGAATACCCAGCCCCCCGATTTTGCTAAAAATGCCTGTGGCATTTTTAGCAAAATCGGGGGGCTTATTCATTTCTGCCATTCAATCCCTGCCCTTCCCGTAGGGATGCCAATGGCAAAAGGACAGGGCTATTGATTCATTTTCAATTAAACATCTATATTCAAATTGAATAGACTGATTAGTTACATTCAAAGTTTGTATAATTTAATACTGTTGAATTTCCAGATTCCAAAAATTTCACCGAACTGCCTGTTTTAAACAATGGGGTAAAAGGCATCGGTAATTTGTTTCACGGTGTAGGAGCTGCCGTTGTAGAGCACGCTCACAATATCGAAGCGGGTTTCAATGTCCAGGTCTTTAATCATGATGTAGCCGTTGGCCGCCTTGATGAGGGCTCGTTGTTTGGCGCGGGTAACAAATTCTTCGGGTTCGCCAAAGTTGGCCGTGCGGCGGGTTTTCACCTCCACGATAACGAGGAATTCGCCATCGCGTGCAATGATGTCGATTTCATTTTTCCCGAAGTGCCAGTTTCTTTCAAGGATTTTATACCCTGCATTTCTCAAATATTTTTCGGCAAGCTCTTCGCCTTTTATGCCGGTTTCGTTGTGGTCTGCCATGGGGAGAGTTATTGGTTAATTGTTAATCGTTAATTGCCCCGAAAAACCATCCTGCAATTCCGGGATTGGTTATTTCTTCACGACCTTTTCTGGCGACAAAATATTTCCATTTTCATCTATAAGTTTTATTTTGATTTACAATAATTCAAATTTTCGTTTCACTTTTACATATTTACGCTTCATTCTTTGTTCTTCTCTTGTTTCTGTATTGGATGTAGCTCTGTCCAAAAAACTAATGGTTGTGCCATCAGAAATTTCATCTAATAGTTCTGGGTTTTGGATTATGGTCTCTACAAAATCCAATCCTATAGCTAAATCTCTTTTAATTTGTTCGTTATTTTGCATTACTTCATTTTTTTAATGTATTGTTCTTTGTACCATTTCCACTTGTCCTCAATATCCTGTCGTGCAAAAGCAAAAGCCGCATTTAGATCAGGCATTTCTATGACTTTTTTCTCTTTTTCTCCATTTGGCTTTAAGGTATCTCTATGAAAGAATCCATGAGCACAATCATATCTAACAATTGCATACCATTTTTCTTTAACTACTGCTTCATATTGAATAACCAAATCAATAATTATCCCTTTTTCTTTTGAAAATTTTACCCTAATCCTATCGGCTAATTTGTTGCCAAGATAAATGTAAAATTCTTTTTCGTTCATACTAAATGTTTATTCTGTTGTACTTACAAATTTACATCTTTTTTTTGTATATTTGAGCTTTCAATTTTTTTCAACCCAAAAACTTAATAATATGAAGGCAAGATTACTTTTTCTATTAATGGGTTTAATGTGTGTTTTCGTACAAGCCCAATCCCCCCAGGCATTCAATTACCAGGCAGTGATTCGCGATGCTACCGGTGAACTTTTACAAAGCCAGGCCGTGGACATCCGAATCAGCATTCACGAAACCGAAGCCGGCGGAACCATTGTTTACCAGGAAACCTTTACAGATACAACAAATCAATTTGGATTGGTAAACCTGGAAATAGGAAGCGGTACACCAGGCATCGGAACTTTTTCAGGAATTGACTGGGGAGCCAACCCGAAATTCCTTGAAACTGAAATCAGAGCGGGTAGCCCTGTTTATATTTCCATGGGCACTTCGGAATTGCTATCGGTGCCTTACGCGCTGTATTCTGAAACTGGAAATACCGAAGTCGAGTATAACACTTATCCAAGTGTTTAAAAGATTGTTTCTTGCTTAAACGGGATTCACGGTGTGACTGTTAAAAATCAGATTTACTTCCTCACCCACTGAAAAACGAACTTCTCTCCCCATAATCAACGGGTAGTTTTCGGGGAAATGGCCGGCAGGAAATCCAAAAGCTACGGGATAAGAAAATTCAGCCACTGCATTTAAAATGATTTCTTCGGCAGCATGGCCAAAGTCGGGATCGCCTTTTGTCATTTCATTAAGGCTGCCCACCAAAAGCCCTGCAATATTCGACAGTTTCCCGGCCCTTTTCAAAGTACCCATCATCCTGTCGATGCGGTAGAGCTTCTCCCCTACTTCTTCGATAAACAGTATTTTGCCATTGGTATCCACATCCGATTTTGAACCCAACAAACTGCAAATTAAGGACAGGTTACCACCGCATAAAATTCCTTTTGCTACACCTCGCCGATTAAAAAAATTTGGTACTATATTATATGGTGTTAATTTTCCAGATGCAAACTGGAAAAGCTGCCCCACCGGATCGGAAACGATGCCATTGCCCGGGAAATCGAGGGGCATGATGCAATGCAGGCTTTCAAAACCAAACTGCAACAGGTGGGCATGGAAAACGGTAATATCGCTAAAGCCGGCAATCCATTTGGGGCTTTCGGTAAATTTGGTAAAATCCAAACTATCGATAATCCGTGCCGAGCCATAGCCGCCCCGCGAACAAAGAATCATTTTTACTTCAGGATCATCGAGCATGGCCTGGAAATCGGCTGAGCGCTGCCGGTCGGTTCCGGCAAAGTAATTGTCGGTGGCAAAAACATGTTTTCCCAGTTTTACTTTGTATCCCAATTTTCGGATTAACTCAACAGCATTTTTAACAATGGTTTCATCGATTTTTTTTGCCGGCGAAACGATGCCAATTACATCTCCCTGATTTAAACGTGGGGGGCTTATCATATCAATATTCATTTTATTATAAAAAACAAAGCTGGTGTGTTACTTAATTAGAGCCTGCCTTTAAAGTAGCATTTAGAAAAATGTACGATTTCAGATTAACGATTTTAGATTTAAGATGTTGGTGAAACTCAGTAAAATCTATAATCTCCGATCGTCCCGAAAAGTCAAAATTTTTTAATTTTTGTTACTTTTCGAGGATGCACGAGCGTAGCTCGGCATTAATCATTAATCTTAAATAAATAAATTGCCGACTTTATTGACAGGGGCTAATTAGTGTATGTCCATAAAGTCAATGCTTTGAATTGCCCCGGGTTTCCCCGAAGGGATGCCTATGGCATAACCCGGGGATTAATAAAATTATCAGAGCCTCCCCCTCCTTTTCGCTGTCAATGCCTTCGGCATTGACAGCGAAAAGGAGGGGCTTTTTCATCCTTCCAATTCAATCCCTGCCCTAACTCGCCTCGCTGCGAAGCGGGAGGACAGGGCTATTGATAATTCAAAAACCCGACTAAAAAGACAGACAATAATTATTTATTTTCAAAACGCAGTAAGTACTTTCTTTCCATTTCTTTAAATGAATCACCTGTTATCTTTTCGAAATTCTTGTCGATTTGCCTGGCATTTAAGGTGTACATTGCATTAATTTTATCTACCCCGTATTCGGCAAACAACCAATTAAAAAGACAGCCAACCTGGGGATAATAACTGCATTCATTTACTTTATCATTATACAATAATTCTGTTGGTGTCGAAATATTTCCACTTTTTATAATGAGCTTCATCGTGGTATCAATTGTTCTTCTTATCAAACTATCTCCAATTTTAATTGCTCCATAATTCCTATCAATTGCATTTGCATAGCCCTCTCCAAAAAATTTAGTTTTATGGTCGCCAAGTTCATACCTCGTTATTATATGAACCATTTCATGTACGCCAATGTATTCTTTTTCTTTGCTTATCGTGTTATAAATTGGATCGTCATAGTATGTAAAATAAATCCTCGGTTTTTTCGAACTGCAATACCCCCCTCCATTTGTGCCCATTTTTTCCTCTGCTTCGTCAAAGTTAAAAAGGTAAATTTCGACTTTCCTATCAAAATTTGTATTTAATTTTTGATTTATCAAATCTATTATTTGATTCTGTTCCAGTAATATTTTTTGCAAATCCAGGGAATCCGGAGAATTGGTTTTTGTAAATCCTTCCGGCCTGGAATACACGATTATGAGATTATTCTCTGTCCTGTTCCAGAATCCGGACAGGTCTGCCTTAAATGAAGTCAATATCAGAAAAACCAGTGTAATTACTAATAATCTCATTTCTTTTTTATTTGTTACAACTCCTTATCAAAAGTATTTTATTGTAATCCGTAAAGGTATGTATTTTTGCAAAAAATCAAAATATGATAGAAATTTGTGCCAATGGTTTACAATCGGCAATAAATGCCCAAACTGCCGGAGCTACGCGGGTTGAACTTTGCGACAACCTTTACGAGGGCGGAACAACACCCAGCCCTGCCACCATTAAACTAAGCAGGAAATACTTGAAAATTAAACTCCATGTTTTGATAAGGCCACGGGGAAGTGACTTTTTATACGATGATTTGGAAATGGAGGTGATAAAGGAAGATATTCGCTTTTGTAAAGAAGTTGGTTGCGATGGCGTTGTTGTTGGCTTTTTAAATGCTGATGGAACTGTAGATGTGGAAAGAACCCGGGAAATTGTTGATTTGGCAAGGCCGATGAGTGTAACTTTCCATCGCGCCTTCGATATGACCCCCGATCCTTTTGAAGCCCTGGAACAAATTATTAAAACCGGGGCAGAACGTATCCTTACTTCCGGACAAAAAAATAAGGCACCCGATGGAATTGATCTCATTAAAAAACTGCTTGAAAAAGCTGATGGGCGAATTATAATTATGCCCGGGGCAGGCATTAACCAAAGCAATATCGAAAAAATGATAAATGAAACCGGGGCCAGGGAGTTTCACCTCACCGGAATAAGCAGGTTAAAAAGCAAGATGAAATTCCGCAAAGAAGGAATATTTTTGGGCGGCCTTTCTCAGATTCCTGAGTTTGAAATTGCCGTAAGCGATGTGGAGAAAATTAAGAAAGTTGTTGAAGTGGATCAAATACTGACGGCTCAAAGAAATTGTTAAACCATTGTTATTGGTAAGGAAAAAATAACTCCTACTTTCGCCGGGAAAAACACGACATAATATTATCAAATACCAAATACCAAGTTCCAAACATGAATAATCCAACTACTTCCATTACCACGAAAAAATCAAATGTTATCCCAATTGCTATCATCGGGGCATTGTTCTTTATTTTTGGATTTGTAACCTGGCTTAACGGAATCCTAATTCCCTACCTAAAAATTGCTTGCGAACTTAGCAACTTCCAGGCATTATTTGTAGCATTTGCATTTTACATTTCCTATTTCCTTATGGCACTTCCATCATCATGGGTTTTAAAAAAGACAGGGTTCAAAAACGGAATGATGCTGGGGCTTTGGGTGATGGCCATTGGAACAATTATTTTTATCCCGGCAGCCATCACACGAATTTACGGCTTATTCCTGACGGGTTTATTTGTGATGGGAACAGGGCTTTCTATCCTGCAAACCGCATCAAACCCCTATGCTACCATCCTGGGGCCCCAAGAAAGTGCAGCCAAACGGATTAGTATCCTGGGAATATGCAACAAACTTGCAGGAGCCATTGCACCGGTTATCCTTGCCTATTACATCCTTAACGATGGTGATGCTTTTGTTGAAAACCTGAATACATTAGGCGAAACTGCCAAAGTAGTAGCCCTGGATGGACTGGCCCGCCGGGTAATTGGCCCTTATATGGTTATGACCGCTGTATTGTTTTTGATGGGTATTGGCATAAGGTACGCGCCGCTCCCCGAAATTGAAACCGAAGACGAATCGGATGAACAATTAAAAAGTATATCTGATCGGAAAAATATTTTTGCTTTCCCACACTTAATTCTCGGTGTAATTGCCTTGTTCTTTTATGTTGGTGCCGAAGTTATTGCCGGCGACACCATTATCACTTACGGCCAGTCCCTCGGCATCGAACTTTCAAAAGCAAAAGTCTTTACTTCCTACACCCTCATCTCGATGATCGTGGGATACATCCTGGGCATTATGCTCATCCCAAAATATCTTTCACAAC
>Ga0208900_1000573_pt1 | contig 22800 bp, 17 predicted proteins | sample AntAceMetag02UKK_FD_184763 | JGI IMG/M metagenome (GOLD analysis project Ga0208900, IMG submission 184763) | Saline lake microbial communities from Ace Lake, Antarctica - Antarctic Ace Lake Metagenome 02UKK (SPAdes) (version 2) | ecosystem: Environmental > Aquatic > Non-marine Saline and... | reverse complement strand
TCATATTCTTTTTATTCAATTTTTGATAAAATTACACTAAATATTCTAAACCAACCTCAGGGAGAAATTCTACCCCGCAAACCCCTTCAAACACTCCGGGCACAAACAGGTGTCGTACTTTTCGTTGATCTCGGTTAGCTTATCAGGTGCAACAAAAACCTCCACACACCAGCATTTACCGGAAGGGCTGCAATGAAACTCTTTGCCACATTTCGGGCATGTTGAAGGTTCGTTAATTTTGGTATGATTTGCTTCCTTATTCATCTTCGGTACTTAAAGTTATACTTACATTGCCCACCTTGCCCCCAAGTGGCGGGTTCATCTTCGAAACCTTGACCTCGGCATAATCAATACCCTGAAAGTTTTTCTGTAAAGCGTTCAAAATTCTTCGCGCCAGATGCTCGAGCAAATGCGATTTTATGGCCATCTGATCTTTCACCATCAAAAAAACCTCCTGGTAGTTAATGGTAAGGGAAAGTTTGTCGGTCTGTTCCGCTTCGGTGGTGTCGGCTTCAATGTAGAGGTCAACAATAAAGCGTGTGCCAATTATTTGTTCTTCGCTAAAACAGCCATGGTAGGCGAAAAACTCCATATTCTCAATCGAAATCAATCCCATAAATATTGGTTATTCGTTAATTGTTATTGGTTAATCGTAATTAGTTATTAGTTAATCGTAATTAGTAATTAGTTAATCGTAATTAGTTAATCGTAATTAGTAATTAGTTAATCGTAATTAGTTAATCGTAATTAGTTATTGGTCCCGAAATAACATCCCAAAGCATCGGAATTGGATTACATCTTTTTTCGAGGATGCTCCACCGAAGGTCAGCATTGGCAGTCTTCAGTTGAAAAGTCAGCCCGCAAGATGCAAAACCCGTGTTACAGGCAGTTTAATATATCTGTTGGGCAATCCATTTTGCGAATGTTGATACTCTTGTCCATTCCATTGTTTGTCCATAATAACCTGTTTTCAATAATTGTTCAAAGTCAATGCCTCCGCCCGAACAAATACCAATTAGTTCCCATTTTTTTTCGTTCTCTCTAAATAGTCCACCACCACTGTCACCTCCTGAGCTTATATATTCCAAAGGTCTTGGTATAGGGCTGCCTGATTTATTGCTGTCCTCTCTTTCCGGGTGGTCAAAGTCGCAAATTAGCAAAGTTTTAAAACCCAGATATTTTTGTCCCGCTATACTGTCAACAACATTTTCTCCTGCAATTTTCTTATTGTAAAAATTTACCAAATCAGGTCTATTTGCCGGGCCAGATGCACCAAAACCAACACCTACAACCTTGGAGTTTAGTTCGTCAAAGGCAGTATTAATTTTTGCAGGTGAAATACTTTTCAATGCTTGCTCTAATTCCATAAGTGCTATATCGCAAGAACCTTTGGTCAAACTGTTTAAATAGTTGGGGTGTACTATTAATTTTTTAATCGTAACCTTTTGCCCTTTGAATACCAGGTAAAGTTTAGTTACATCAGTTACCCTATGGTTATTCGCAACATGTGTAACAATGGTCTGACCATCAAATTCCATTGTGTCGGGTCGGGTATAACTGTCAATAAAGACATGTGCAGCTGATAAAACAAAACGGTCGCTGATTAAAACGCATGAACCACTAACCAGAGTATCTTTAAATATTTGTCCGACACAATCAAATTGTTTCTCGGCAGCCAATGCTAAGTATTTATTTTCATCAACATCGTGTCTGGTAATACCCGAAATGAAAGTCAAAAACACCAATGCACTAAGTGTCAAAATTTTTATTCTGTCATGTTTCATTGTTTATCTGTTAAATTGCCTGTAACTAATTAATATTTTCAATCCCGGCTTCAATTCTCGTTTTTACATCATCCTTGCCCAGCAATTCGGCTATTTTCATCAGGTCGGGGCCAAAGCCTCCACCCACCAAAACCAACCGGAGGGCATTCATTACAGCACCCATCCCTATTTCGTTTTTCTCGAGATAATCCACAATTTCAGCTTTGATGTTCTCAGCTTTAAAATCTTCAATCCCGTCAATCACATCCTTAAGCGCAGCCATCATTGCAGGCGTATTTTCTTTCCAGCGTTTCTTAACAACCTGGGGGTCGTAAGTTTTAGGGGCTTCAAAGAAAAATGAACTTTGTCCCCAGAGATCTTTTACAAACTCGGCGCGTTCTTTCACCAACGAAACCACCTCTTTTACAAAATCTTTGTTTGTATCAATATTTCTAAGCTTCAAATCATCCAAAAATAAACCTGCCAATTCTTCGTCATCTTTTGCAACAAGATATTGGTGGTTGAACCAATGTGCTTTTTGAGGATCGAACTTCGACCCTGATTTACCCACCTTTTCGATGGAGAAATTTTCGACCAGCTCCTGCATTGTAAATATTTCCTGTTCAGTTCCCGGGCTCCAGCCAAGCAGGGCCAGCATATTGATAAACGCATCCGGAAAGTAGCCATCTTCGCGGTAGCCACTTGAAATGTCTCCGGTTTTCGGATCAGTCCATTTTAATGGAAAAACAGGAAATCCTAACCGGTCGCCATCGCGTTTGCTGAGTTTACCAATTCCATCGGGCTTGAGCAACAGGGGTAAATGGGCAAATTGTGGGGCTTCCCAACCCAGGTATTGATACAACAAAACATGCAAAGGTGCCGAGGGCAACCACTCTTCGCCACGAATTACATGGCTGATTTCCATCAAATGATCGTCAACAATATTGGCGAGGTGGTAGGTGGGCATGCCATCGGATTTATACAAAACCTTATCGTCCAATAAATTTGATTGCACCTCTACCTTGCCCCTGATCAAATCGTTTACAACGATGGTTTCATCATCGGGCATTTTAATCCTGATTACATAAGGTTCACCGGCAGATAGTTTCTTTTGGGTTTCTTCTTCACCAAGCGTAAGCGAGTTTTTCATTCCCAGCCTGGTTTCGGGGCCATATTGCTGGCTGCTGGCACTTTCGGCTTTTAATCGTTCCCGCAGGGCATCCAATTCTTCGGTGGTATCGAAAGCGTAATAAGCCTTTCCATCGGCAATAAGTTTTTCGGCATATTGTTGGTACATGGCTTTGCGCTCCGATTGCCGGTATGGTCCAAAATCGCCACCCGCATCGGGGCCTTCATCGTATCTTACTCCGCACCATTTCAAAGCTTCCATAATGTAGGCTTCCGCACCCGGAACATATCTTTTTTGGTCGGTATCTTCGATGCGTAAAATGAAAGTTCCTCCATTTTTCTTTGCGAAAAGATAATTGTACAAAGCCGTCCGTACACCGCCAATGTGCAGCGGGCCTGTTGGGCTGGGGGCAAACCTTACCCTTACTTTTTGTGTATTTGTCATAATAACTTAGTTTTGGAGCGCAAAGATAGGATTTGGTAAGGTTTGTATAAACTTACTGGGTTTTTTTTACCAGATCAACAATATCCTGAACGGTTTTCCCCTCGAAGATCCCATCTTTAATTTTGGAATAATCATTTTTCCCATTCGAAAACTGGTTAAGAAACTGGAGCGTTTTCGCAAGGCCAAGTTCTTTGTATAAAACATCGAAGGCCTCTTTATTTATTTCATTTAAGGTTATTGCCTGGTTCATCACAAAATCTCCTCTATTAATTTTCAAAATGCTTTTGTAAAAATATAGAAATAAGGAATGATAAGCACTAATAAAATGCGCTATTGTTAAAAGCCAATACCTTGAAGTATCCCGTTTTAAAAAAAAGAAAAATTTTGCGTTCTGCAACCTGACACATTTTTGGGGCTTAATAAGATTGATAACAGTTCATAAATTTAAAAATTTATCAGATGAAAAAGTTAATCTTATTATTCTCAGTCCTGATGGTACTTGCTGATGCCATTGCCCAAACCGACGTAAACATTTACGAAGACGGAAAAACCGATTCCGACAAAAAAGACCAGAAAAACAAAACGCTGCCCCCTGTAAAGATGGGATTCATGTTTACGGTACATGTCGATCGCCTGTCTTCAGAAATCGTAAACCGCGACCAGATTAAAAACCGCATGGATGGTTCATGGGGGTTTATTATCAATCTTCAGCTTAAACAGCTAAACCCGAATTATTATCTTTCTACGGGTTTCAACATCAACTCACTTTCTACAAAAGTTAGTAGTGATGCCGGCGGAAAGTATTATTTGACCAACGACACCATTGCCGTTAGCGGCATGCACCAACAATGGCTACGCAACAAATATTTTGATGTGCCCCTAATGCTGCACCTCGAAACCGGCAAACCCGACAGGAAATTTGCGTTTTATGGCGACATAGGTTTTGTGCTGGGCTGGCTAATGAAAAGCAAGGCAACCATTACACACACGCCCATCGATGATAGTACGCCCGATGAGTTTATGGTTGAATTGCGCGATGACATGAACCGTTTCCGTGCCGATTTTACGGTAGGCGGAGGCATTGGCCTGCCGCTCGATGGGCAATCGATGCTCACCTTTGCCATAAAATACAACTATGGCCTGAACAATCTGACAAGCACCGACAAGCCCCTGATACCTGAGTTGAAAAGCGCTTCCCTGAATTACCTGTCGTTTGGGCTGGGAATATTATTTTAAAATGCTTTTGCATGAATACTCCTGCCCAAATATTGGCTGCCCACCCCCTTCTTCCAGAAATGGAAAAGGGGGCTTTTTTATCACAATATCTTAAATATTTAGTATTTTTGAACCTCAAATTTAAAAAATGAATGTTATGAAATCCCACCTCTCTACCCCATCAGTATTTTTGGCTATAGTATTATTTTTCGCCTCCACCTGCTTTGGACAGGACGACAAGAGCGTTTACAACGATTTGCAGCAAACTGCGGCAGGTATGCCGGATGATTTGCCACGTTTTGCAATTCTGATTGGAAATGCAAATTACAATGAAATCACATCGCTCGATTCGCCTGAGTTGGATGTAGAGGGTATGTACAAGGTGTTGCTCAATTTGAACTTTCCAGATGAAAATATGCTGCTCTTAAAAAACCTTACCAAAAGGGGAATGGACATTGAAGTAGGACGCTTTGTTAAAAAACTCTCCCAAAAGTGTTTGGTTGTTTTTTATTACTCGGGGCATGGGGCACAATTTGCCATAGATAATACCAGAGGCGCTTCAAACTACCTTTTGCCGGTAGATTTGCCAGCCGATATTGCCGATGTTGAAATCCCATCCTACAGCTATGATCTTGACAATGCGCTGGGATTGATTATGAGGCAAAACCCGGATGGCCCAAAAGTATTTATTCTGGATGCCTGCCGGTCGAACCCATTAAGCTATGCCAAGGGAGGCAGTACCAAAGGCCTTGCCGATATTGGCAGGTTCGACAATGCCATTATTGGCTATGCTGCCGAACCTGGCAAAGTAGCCTGCGATGGGGGCACCGGCCACTTAAGCCCCTATACCGAAACTCTGATAGAGGTAATGCAAATACCCGGATTGAAGTTAGAAGAAGTTTTTTCGGATGTACGCAAAGAGATGATAAAAAAAGAAAAATGTTACACTTCTTCACATGCCTCTATTTTGCTCAACGACGATTACTACTTTATCCCCGGCACACCTTACTCACCCGATTTTAACAGCGAAGCCCTTACCGGCACCATCGAACTTACCACCGAAATTGCCGGCACATTATACATAGATGGCCAAAAACAGGAACCCCCGCTCGAAGCTAACACCTTAAGCCGGTTCGACTATCCCATAGGCTTCTACACCCTGCGCATAGAAGGCAGCCAAAGCTGGGAGCAGCGTATTGAGGTGAAATATAAACAAACCACCGAGGCCACTGCCCGTAAAACCCAAAACGAATACGAACCCGAAATGGTCCTCATAAAAGGTGGCAGCTTCAAAATGGGCAGCGAAACGGGAAGTGATGATGAAAAACCCGTGCATGGCGTTGTGTTGAGCGATTTTTATATGGGCAAATACGAGGTTACCGTGGCTCAGTTTAAACAATTTATTGATGCCACCGGCTACCAAACCGATGCAGATAAATATGGAAGCAGCTATGTAATAAACTCATCTGATAGCTATGACAGCAAAGCGGATGTAAACTGGAAATGTGATGCCACCGGACAAACAAGACCCAAAAGTGAATATAACCACCCGGTAATCCATGTAAGCTGGAACGATGCCACCACATACTGCCAGTGGCTTAGCCGCAAAACCGGAAAAAAATACCAGTTACCCACAGAGGCACAATGGGAATATGCAGCTGGTAATGGCGCAAAACACACCATATATAGCTGGGGCAATGGTAATCCAATGGGAAATAATGGAGGCAACGTAGCAGACGAAAGTGCCAAACGGATTTTTACCAATTGGACAATTTTTGACGGATATGACGATGGTTACGTTTACACAGCACCTGTTGGCAGTTATAATGCCAACGAGCTTGGCCTGTACGATATGAGCGGCAACGTGTGGGAATGGTGCGAGGATCGGTACGATGCCGATTTTTACAAAACAGGCACGCAAACCAAGAACCCATGTAATACAAGCCCGGGCGATTACCACGTTCTCCGGGGCGGCTCGTGGAGCTACGGCAGGTACTGCCACGTTGCCAATCGCTTCAGGGACAACCCTGTCATCAGGTTCATCTACGGCGGTTTTCGCCTTGCCCAGGACTATTAAACTTTATTACTTTTACACTTTTACCCTTTGTTCTTTTATTTTTTTTTCTTAAACTTACCCGCCAAAGGCGGCGAATTTTTTTTTTTGAAATCAAAAAACTCAAAAATGAAAAACCTTATCTCACATCTTATTTTGCTGGTAGTTTTGGCTGCTGCTACCCAAACCTATGCGCAGGACGACAAAAGCATGTACAACGATTTGCAGCAAGTGGCAGCAGACATGCCGGATGATTTGCCGCGTTTTGCTATACTGATTGGAAATGCAAATTACAATGAAATTACATCGCTCGATTCGCCTGAGTTGGATGTAGAGGGTATGTACAATGTGCTGCTCAATTTGAACTTTCCCGACCAAAACATGCTACTCTTAAAAAACCTTACCAAAAGGGAAATGGACATTGAAGTAGGCCGCTTTGTTAAAAAGCTCTCCCAAAAGTGTTTGGTTGTTTTTTATTACTCGGGGCATGGGGCACAATTTGCAATAGATAATACCAAGGGTGCTTCAAATTACCTTTTACCGGTGGATTTGCCAGCCGATATTGCCGATGTTGAAATCCCATCATACAGCTATGACCTTGACAATGCGCTTGGATTGATTATGAGGCAAAACCCGGATGGCCCAAAAGTATTTATTCTGGATGCCTGCCGGTCGAACCCATTGAGTTTTGCTAAAAAAGACAATGCAGGAAAAGGCCTTGCAGATATTGGAAGGTTCGACAATGCCATTATTGGCTATGCTGCCGAGCCGGGCAAGGTAGCCTGCGATGGGGGCACCGGCCATTTAAGCCCCTATACCGAAACTCTGATAGAGGTAATGCAAAGACCCGGATTGAAGTTAGAAGAGGTTTTTGCGGATGTGCGCAAGGAGATGATAAAAAAAGAAAAGTGTTATACAGCTTCACACGCTTCCATCTTGTTAAACCACGATTATTATTTCATTAGCTCAAGACCAGCCAACCAACTCATTGCAACAATTCCCGATTACCCGCCCACTGATACAAAACCCAACACACCCCAAAAACTCCTCCTCCCCGAAATGGTATTTATAGAAGGTGGAAGTTTTAGAATGGGGAAAGAAAGTTACGATAAGGTACATACTGTCAAATTGAGTGATTTTTCAATTGGAAAATATGAAGTTACAAATGAACAGTTTTGTTTTTTTTTAAATGAAAAGGGTAACCAAACTGAAAAGGGTGCGCTGTGGTTAAATACTAATGGAGAAAGTTGTTTTATTGAAAACGCTGATGGTGTTTTTAGACCAAAGCCTGGATATTCAGCATTTCCTGTTTCTTGTGTTACATGGTATGGGGCTAAATCATATTGCGACTGGTTATCTGAGAAAGCATTAGGAAGCTATCGTTTACCCACTGAAGCTGAATGGGAATATACAGCCATTAATTCAGAAAAATATGGCGTTTACAATATGATAGATGATAATGAATGGTGTTATGATTTTTACAACAGGGACTATTATAAAAATAGTCCGAAAATTGATCCGATGGGGCCATATTCAGGGACTTATGGAAAGGTCATTAGAAGGGATCTTCGTTTTCGTCATGGAGAAGATGAGACTTATGCTGGTAATGGTGATAATTTTCCTGGGACAGATAATTATATTATAAACTTTCGAGTAGTTAAAATTAGTGATAAAGCAGATGGTAAGTAAAACCCGGCGGGGTTTACGAAGTAATATTTATAAAATGAGTATTCAAATTAATTGAAAATTATGAAAAACCTTATCTCACTTCTAATTTTTCTGGTGGCTATGGGTGCTGCTACCCACGCCCAGCCTGTTGGCACAAAAAGTATGTACAATACTTTTCCAGATCCAGAAACAGGCGATGGCATTGAGTATTTTAAAAGGAGCTATGCATTAATTATTGCTAACGAAAACTATAAGTACAGTAAAGTTTGGGGTACACTTGAATACCCACATGATGATGCGGAAAAAGTTAAAAAGGTGCTTGAGGCCTCTCCTCATTATTTTAATGGCGTATTTGTTCATCACGATCTTAACAGCAAACAAATGGAAAATGTAATAGAAGATTTTATTAAACACTATGGCATGGAGCGAGACAACAGGCTGGTGATTTTTTATAGTGGGCATGGCGACAAAGAGGAAGTTTACGATGGCTCAACTGAAGAAGGCTTTATGATACCTGTTGACTGCCCTTCGTTCCAGGATGACCCTACTGGCTATTTAAATAATGCAATTCGCACCAAGGATTGGAATTCATGGGCACTCGAAATGAACTGCCGCCATGCACTTTTTGTATTCGATTGCTGCTTTGGTGGTAAAATTTTTGACGACAGTCAAAAACGCAATGCCACCCAAATGGATAGCCCATTGCCTGTAAACATACAAGTGGCAGCCCTTAACCATGTTAGGTTTTTTATGTCGGCAGGCCACCAAAATGAGCCAGTGCCGGATCGTAGCCTATTTTGTGATTATTTTTTACGGGCTATTTCGGGCGATGACCCAGTGGCAGATGAAGACCCCGGAAACAAAGGATACCTTACAGGCTATGAACTTGGAGCATACGTACAAGCGAAAGTTTACGGAGTGTCCAATGGAAATTTCAAGCCTCTATATGGAAAAATTAAACACAATGTACTTGATAAGGGTAATTTTGTCTTTGTGATGCCCTGGGTCGGAAAAGCATCTTCATCCAATTACCCCCCAACTGATACAAAACCTGACATTACCCTATACCCCCTCCTCCCAGAAATGATATTTGTTGAGGGAGATAGTAAAGACCCACATGGAGTGCATATCAGTGATTTTTATTTGGGAAAATACGAAGTTACCGTAGCACAGTTTGAAAAGTTTATTAACGAAACCAACTACGAAACCGATGCTGATAGAGGAGGGGGTAGCTTTATATGGAACTCAAAACTCAATGATTATGAAAAAAAGGACGGTGTAAACTGGAAATGTAATGCCATTGGAAATATCAGACAAAAGAGCGAATATCACCATCCTGTAATACATGTGAGCTGGAACGATGCAAAAGCCTATTGTGACTGGCTTAGCAAGAAAACCGAAAAGACATATATCTTGCCCAGCGAAGCACAATGGGAATATGCTGCCGGTAATGGTTCAAAACGCTCAAAATACAGCTGGGGCAACGATAACCCGAAAGGCAAACAGGGGGGTAATGTCGCCGATGAATCATTAAAAGTAGTATATGGAGCAGGTGTTTTTTTTGATGACGACTATAACGATCATCATATCTATTCAGCACCTGTTGGCGAATTTAATCCTAACCAATTAGGATTTTACGATATGACAGGCAATGTTTCGGAGTGGTGTGAGGATTTGTATGATACAGCGTATTACGAAAACAGAAAACAAATAATAGATTCGTGTAACACCACGAAGGGTAGCAAGCGGGTTCTTAAGGGGGGGAATTGGACTGATCCACCAACAAATTGCATGGTAAGCCATCGGGAAAAAAGCGCTCCCGTTTTCCGTTTTTCAACAGCCGGTTTTAGAGTAGTGAAAGTTCCATAGCCGGACTTTTGAAAATTGCTATTGATACTTGATTAAAACCCTATCTAAAATTCTATTCTCTGGTGTATTTTCAGGAAATACAATTGGCATCTGATAGAAGTTCTTATTTATTAAATTGCTCTGGTTAGGAATATTATCTTCAATAGAATTAAATACTTCCCTTATGGTTAACATGTTTTGACTCCGCTTGTCATAAATTGATTTGCAAAAGAAATAAGAAAAAAGGCTTAGCTTTTTTGACGGGTACATGTAGGAGATACCTGAATTTGAAGCATGGATGCAAACCGTTTTATTGGTCCAATATTTTGGCTCATATTCCATGTCTATTGTTAAAGGTACAATTGTATTTGGAAAATCGGTATAGGAAACATCGAAAAGCATTAAAGTGCTTTTATACTTTTCATCCAATCTGGATACAACCGAATAAATAGAATCGAGCAAAACCCCGTTGCTTGGATATTCAGCATCCGTGCCAAGAATAACTGGTTTGTTTTTATTTGTGATCGACCCAAACGCAGAAATATAGAAAACTATGTGGGGTGGCTCTTCATAAGATGATAGGTTTGCATCTATGTAGTCCTCAAATTTTCCCATTAAAAAATAATTCTTAAGTTTGGTAACAGTTAGGTTCGTGTCATAATGAATATTATCAATATCAAATGATTTTTCAAAATAGTTTCGTATTAGCTCACTATCTTTCTTTCCAGTTGACATGTTTTTTAACATTGGATGGGTATAGTTGTGGTTTGAAATAATAAAGGCAATAGCATTGTCATCTGCATAACCATCAGGAATATTTTCGTAGAACTCAATTGTATCGCAAGGTTTTCCAACTGTAGGATATTCTATTATTGGTATTTTAATTGTCATTTCGATGGTTAACTTCCTGTATTGATCCCCCTTTTCTTTGTAGGCAATAGCTCTAAGATTATAATGAATTCTGCCTGACTTCTCATCCGGTAAGTCTTTAATATTTTCCCTAAAGTAGTCTTTTGCACCAAACGCCCTGATATATGCTAAGGTCTCGTTTTTATTAATTACCACACCTTTACGTAAACCTTTAACTCTCTCCGGTGTGCCGGTCAATTCAGTATTGTTGGCTGTTAAAAGGCTATATGCACCACTAATGTCATAGCCATATTCACCTTTGTATTTTTGATTTGGTAATGGCTTGTCAGCACTTGCCAAGATAGTAATATGAATTCTGTCGGATTTATTAATATAGCGTTTTATAGTATTATTGGAAGTGATTCCAGCTTCAATTGCACGCAATAGTGCTTTTACATTGCTTGCCTCGTCGTACAAATAGCTACCACTTTTGTAATTGCCAATGATGTCCTCTTTAAACCCCGCCAAACCTTTACGTATGGTATCAATATCCCATTTGATTTTAAGGAGCAACTCACGATGTCCAAAAGCGTTCACGGTGTCAATAAATCTGACTGTGGTAGTGATGTTTGGCGTTGTGTCCGTTGCAAATTTCTCATTGATCCGGTCAAAACCATTTTGCAGATCTGACATTTCTTGCTGTTCATGCTCTTCTTCTTCATTATCTCTTATTGGTGTAAGGGGGATATAATTCTTGTGATATTTGTTGTTTAATATGTCCAGGACAAATTCTTCAGGAAAAATCCAGAATTCATTATCGTTCCATTCCCCGCTATCTATAATATTGTTGCCATAGTAAACCCCGTACCCTTTAAAATTGCAATCCTCCCACTCGCCAACATATTTCTCATTTGTTCCATAAGATAGCCAGTTAATTTCACATCCTGAAAAATTACTTGAAGATGTATTGTCTATAGATATTTTTTTATTAATAATAAATTCTATTTCACCAAAACCATGGAATTTACCTTCTTTGAAATTGCCAAAGTATTTACTGCCGGCATACCTACCCCTACCCCATGTAAATTCCCCTTCACCTTCTAAATGGCCATTTTCATTAAAAGAACCTTCTTCAATAGATCCATCACTATGCGTGATTTTTGCATAACCAAAGACATTTCCATTTTTGAAATTACTCTGGAGTTTGGTTCCATCTTCTTTTATCATCGTTCCCTTCCCATGTGGTTTACCCTCTTTTAAATCCCCTTCGTAGGAAGACTTACCATTACCATAGTCCCAAATATATTTGCCATGTGTTACTCTTCCCTTTTCAAATTGACCTCTATATTCATGTTCACAGTTATCCCCGAATCTACAGGTCGAAACCTCATTAAAACAATTTCCCACTTTACCTTGTTTACAAATTTCTTTTGTTGTATAGCGAAAGGGTCCAATTATCTTTTTTACAGCTTTTTCTTCTATGTATTTTTTACTTCCACTTTGTGCGATAACCAATATGGGAATTGTAAAAATTAAGACTGCACAGAATACACATTTCAAAATTATTAAACTTTTTAGCAAGATTGGTACATTGTTTTTATCATTCATTTCAATCTTATTTAATGTGAATCATATAATTATTTAGAGGAGTTTATCATTAACAAATAGTGAATTACAAAAATACTTAAAATTGATGTTGCCTCTATTTTATTTGTCAGTAATAAGAAAACGCATCCAAATATATTCATTTTTACAAAAACCGTAAATAATCAAGAATCATTTACCTCACCCCAAATTTCACCGATTGCCACTCCTTACTTTCCTGGTTAAATACAACAACAAAGTAGTTTCCCCGGGGCAATCCACCCGCCATAATCATTTTGGCGGCATCAATGTTTTTATAGGATTTTACAACGCTTTGTTTTCCGGCATCGATAAAGGAAACCGTAAATACACCACCAGGGGTCATTGGATCCCACGCTACCGTAAATGTTTCCCCGACACGATATTCGGCATTTGAAGTGGGTTCTAAAATACCAATGTAAAAATTTTGGTGTTCGCTAAACTCAAATAGCTTTTCAATAACTTTTTCGCTGTCGATACCTGCGGAGTTTCCAATTCCTTTGGGGGAAGATCCCTTACTTACATCACCTATGCCGTGCAGGTCATCAACCATTGCTATCAGGTTCCAATTTGCATCTTCGTAGGTGGACACCATAACATCTTCAGGTTCATTCACTTTTTGTTGAACTTTTGGCTTGTTTTCAGCCATGGAGCTGCCCTCATCAGGTTTTGCTACTTGTTTTGGTTTATTGTTTTTTGGGTTGTCTTCGGCAGGTTTATCCAGAATTTCCTCTGCATAATTTTCTTTCGGTAAACTAATAGTTGAAGTATCGTCAACAATTACGGTTTCGTTTGTAGCCAGTTCATTTTTGGTCTTTTTATCGAAATCAAGCAAATTGCCAACAACAAAAGCAATAACAACAAGTGCTGCAACTGCCCCGTAATGTAGGGTAAATTTTGGTATTGGCCTTGGTTTTTGTTTTAAGGTAACAATACTTCTTCCGGTATTTAATTCGTAAATGGCATCATCTATCCAACCTGCAATTTCAAGCTTTTTTTGACAATCGGCACATTGCAGGCAGTGTTCAAAGAATTCGCGTTGCTCTTCCGGTTCAAGCTCATGGGCTACAAACCGCTCTATAATATATTCGTCTTCTATTTTATGGTGTTCCATTGTAAGTCAGGTTTAATTGTTTTGAAAAGCGTCAAACTTGTCGTAATTATCCTCTACAAACTTCCTTAGTGTTTTCTTTGCCCGGTACATGTGGCTTTTAAGCGTGTTAACTATAATGCCTGTCTTTGCTTCGATATCCACATTCTCCCATTTATAAATACCGTTGGCAAAAAAACTACAGATTTCTCCTGGTTTCAAAGCATGGCTTCCGCCATTTTTAAGTGCTTTTTCGTAGAGCAAAATTTCGGTCAAAATTTTGGAGGCTCTATCCATATCTTCTGCGTTAGATTGGTATTTGTCCGGGATTTCGTCTTCACCCAATTCTTTCATATCAAGCCCGTTCTTTTTGAACTGTTTTGAAATGCCATTTTTGATGATTTGTTTAAAATAGGCTTTGTCATTTTGCCTTCCCAATGCTTGTTCACTACTATTTTTTTTCTTGTGGCTTATAAATTTAAGTAGTGAATCAAGTATTAAATCTTCTGCTTCGATATGGCTTAAGCTTTTAAGCTTTTGGTTGAAATCATTGTACCAACCGGCAAATTCATCGCGCCTGAGGTTTTTTAGATTGCTGGTTGAATCGAAATACTGTTTATCCTCAGCCATCTTGATAATTGTTTCGTAGAGGTACTGTAGCGAATCTTTCGGTTTAGAATTACCGGTTTGGGATTGTTTTGACATAATATAAATATTTTGCGAAAATAATACAGGCAAAAATATCAAAACATTCTCAACCCTATTCAAATTATCCCATCTTTATTCCAGGGGAACAAAAGAAATAATATTTTACTCATCAAATTCGGGCACTACCCTCACCGGCAATTTCCCTTCGCTATAGTAATCACCTGGCTCGGAAAGATTGTCCCCCTGGATAGAGGGGTTAAAAGCACTCTTGGTAATTTCGATGGCTTTATAATCCTTATCAGTAACAATTAATATGGGCTTTCTTTTCCCATTAATGTCAACAATGTAATCCCTTTTTGTGTTGAGCTTGTGAAATGGAACAGATGAAGCTGCCACAAAAATGGTTTCATCACCAAAATCGGATGGCTTGTTGCTTGCAAAAACAAGATGTGCTTTCCCATTTCCTCTTTTCCTGTTTTCCAAATCGAGTAATTTACCCACATCATTGGCATCAACCTTAAAGTCATCGCAAATCATGGCAACATCACCGTCTGCCTCAAGGTACAATAGCCGAATGTAGGCAGGTTTGTTAACCGACAGATACATTCGGAGCGTATCGCCTGGAATAAACTGCCTGCTCTCAACATTTGGGTAGGTCTCAAGCACCAACCGAAAATCATCCCCCGGTTCATCCGTATCAATATTATCACGCAATTTTTCAACCCTTGTGATTTGCTCGGGAATATAGTCGGTGTTTTGCTCATCGAGCCAGCTTTTCGATACATAAGAAGTTGCCTGTGCGAAGGATTTTTTGGTTGGCATCCCCACCATCGTAACATACACCCTGAGCGATTTATCCATCACAAAATAGTTACCCTTCACCACAAGCCATTCTTTACGGCTTCGTTTCATTTCATCTGAAATCTGCGATAGAACAGTAAATCCATCACTAATGAATAATTTGCCCAACTCCCTTGAAATCATATTGGCAAACTTTGACGAATAGATTGATTCCTCGTAAGTAAAATTCTCAAATATGATGGGATATTTAAAGTTTTTGCCGGAGCCGGTTTTCAATTTCAGACCATCGAAAAGCATGTTTGCAGCCTCCACATCATCGAGAACTTTCGATTTGATGATTTCGGAATAGAGCAAATCAATGGCATTTTTAGTTTTAAGATAATCCTCATATTTATACATTTCGCCTGAGATGGTGATGATCATGCCTTGTGATTCATCAATTTGTTTGTACAGTTCATCACATACCACCAACTTCTTAAGGGCTTCCACTTCATCCGATCGTTGCTTGTACAATTTGGCCTGCTCGTAATTGTTTCCCATGCTTATCAAGCAGCGGTCAACCGTCCCCTTTTGTTTCATCAAAATTTCTTTTTTGCTGATGAAAACCAGTGCATACACTTTATGCGTTCTTTTGTCGTACACCGGCCCCGTTTTTTTTACACCATCTAATGTTGCTGCTGCAATGATAGATGCCCGGGCTGTGAAATCTGAAAGAAAGTCGGTATTCAGATTATTTCCTTCAGTGGAAGTAACCTTTTCGTTAACAAAACTTTCTGTTGTACTTTGGATGGAAACTTTGATCGACTCCACCAAATCCATTTTTGCATTTCTTACCGCGATTTGGTTCATCTCATTCACATCATCTTTGCGGTCAACAATTAAATTGGCATAGCCAACATAGTATTCAGCACCTGGGTACATGCTTTTTCTGGTGGATTCATCGCCCCATGGAGGAGCTTGCGCTAATGCAGTGAGGGTTTGCATCAGGATCAGAAATATTAAAGTTATTTGCTTCATAGTAAAAAACATTAAAGGTTTAACTAAAAAAGGCCGGGGGGAATTCCGGCCTTAAATTTACATTTTGTTTGGCACTAATTAAACTCTTGGTCAAACTTCTTTTCGTACTCCTGCATGTCGATGTTGATTTTAAGCTCATCATCTGTACTGATTGCTTTGTTCAATCTATCCAAATAGCTGTTTTCAAATCCTGCTTGTGGCATAGACACCACTACCCAATATTTATACTGTCCGGTTTTGCGGTTCCGTAATACTTCTTCATCAGATACAAAACTGTCAAGTAAAACCACATCAACAACTTGTTCGGTCAGATTTCCGAATTGTTTTTCAAGGCTTTCGTCCAAATCTTTTTCAAGGTCTTGTATAAACCTGTCGTTAAATTTCTGGACACGTGTTTTAATTTGTGATGCAAGCTCTTCACGTGCATAAAAAGTTGCTTTATCAAGGGCAACATCTTCCTGCATACTGGTAGCCATATCCCGGGCACGATAGGCAGTGTTGTCAGTTTTGTAACGGCTCTCAGTAAACGGGCTGTGTACTTTTTTCATGGATCCGCAGCTTGTTACTCCCATCATAAAGAGGATGGCTGCAATGGCGAATAATGATTTTCCTTTTCTCATAATATTAAATTTTAAATTAGTGAAATAAAAGTGTTAACACTCATAAGAAGTCCACTAATTTGCCCAGGTTGCAAAATCTAAAAAAATAATTTTTGCCGACAAACCACAGCCACATGTTTGCTTACAAGCTATTAAGCTGTCCTCACCCCGCCAATGTGCAATGCCCCGGTTGGGCTTGGGGCAAACCTTACCCTAACTTTTTGTGTATTTGTCATAATAACTTAGTTTTGGAGCGCAAAGATAGAATTTGGTATGAATAAAAACTACATCCATGCATCTCCCGAAAAATCGGGACAGGCTGCGGTTTGTTGGAAAGTGTGGCTAATTTTATACAAATGGAAAAACAAAGAGCCCTCTTTTCAAAATGGTCGGGTTTCAATTTCAAAAGATGTATTTCATTACCCTCAAAATATGTAGTATCTTTGGATGTTATAAATCTAAAACATAAAACCTATGAAAAAGATATTTTCATTTCTTACAATCCTCTTTTTTGTTGTCAAAGCCTTCAGCAACCCGATAGTACCTGCAGATACCCTCCGAATTGATGGTAAACTTGTTTTATATCTTATGGTTGACGGGTATGGAGCAGGCTACGAATATGGCCGCTTGCTTGGCGAACCCATTGCTGATGTGATGGAAAACTATATTATTATCCACACCTTTGGTGGAGCCACAAATTACCAATATGCCAGGCAAATATTCGATCAAAAGTTTATTTACGATGCAAAATACGAACAAATAGCCCAGGGCATGATTGATGGTATGGAGCAAAACGGGGTGAGTATTTACTCCCCAACCCTGGGCGAAAACTTAACCTTTAAAGATGTGCTTATTGCCAACTCCATCCCAGATTTTACCGCTTTCGGTAAGTTCAACATCCAGGGGCCGGGATGCTCCGATTTGATGAGCTGGGGAGATGCGACAGCAAATTCGGAACTTGGCGGCGAACTCGTAATCAGCCGCAACCTCGACTGGGAGAACAACCCATACCTCATCAACAATGCGCTGATTATAATCTGGGGAAACCTTTCCGGTGAAGGCCAGCGGATCATTACCCTGGGATTTACCGGGCTTATCGGGGCTTTGTCGGGTATTAACGAATCGGGGGTGGCAACCTTTCAAAATATGGGGAATTACAATTACGCGCCCATCGGAACAGGCTTTTACCCGGTAAACCTTGCCCAGCGCGATGGCCTCGAAAGCTGGGATTATAACAATGACGGGGTTTGCTCGCCCCGCGATGTTTCAGATGCCGTTAGGGCGCACAATGTTTCGAGTACATTTATCATCAATACTGCCGCATCGAGTGGTAATGAACCCCCTGCCGAAGTGCTGGAAATCCACAATTCATTTGGCGATACCCTAAGAACCATCGCTCAAAACCCAGATTATTTTGGTGATAACCTTGTTTCGACCAACCATTTCCGCTTGTTGAAACCGCCCAGCGCCTGCTACCGTTACAGCCGCGTAGCCGACTCGCTGGAAACATCAAACCAACTTACCATTTAACGAAACTGGAGCGTGCTTCAGGCCGCCGGTGTTAGCACCAATTTGCAAACCATTCAATATATTCCATACCAACAAAAACTTCGGCTTTCGTTTGCGGAGATAGGCACTCCGGCATATCAAATAGAACCCACCGAAATAATTGTTAACGAACTTTTTGCACTTGTTGGAATAAAAGAACTTGGATCAATAAAAAAACACATTGTCGATATTTCGCCAAATCCCTGCCACACAAATACCGGGATAAATTTTATTGCCCCATTTAACGGATTTTTTTCATGCAAAATTTTTGACCTGACAGGCAAACAGGTCTTTTTTCATAAAGACGAATTAATCAATTCTCAACCGGTTTTTTTAGGGTGGGAGACTAATGAAATTAAATCAGGAATTTACTTTTGCGTATTTCGCTTCAAAGATGAAAACAATCTTAGCATCCATACAGAAACACAAAAAATTATTGTCTCAAATTAGCCTTCATCTTTTTGTATTTTTCTACTTGCACCAGCCTTTTAATTCATGCCCTTGTTTTCACTTGCTTAAAATTTAAGTATTAAACTAAGGAACATGTAATTTTTCATTCCCACAACTTTCCGGTAGGCAACAAAGAGTAAATAATACCTTTGCCGCTCATAAAATTAAAATAATTGATTGACTCATTGCGTTTTCAGTAGTTGAAATTCAGCCTGTAAATAACTTAAATTGCCAATTATACTATGACAGATAATTATCAAATATTAATTCATAAACTCGACTCCTTTATCAGGAAATACTATAAAAATCAGATAATCAAAGGTTTCATTTATAGTATTACCGCTTTATTAGTGTTTTTTCTAACAATTACACTCCTTGAATATTTTGCCTGGTTAAGAACAATAGCCCGTACAATTATATTTTATTTGTATTTGATTATCAGCTTTTTAATTATTTTTAAGCTCATACTCATCCCGGTTTTCAAACTTTTTAGGATCGGCAAAATAATTTCACATCAACAAGCGGCTTCTATTATTGGAAAATACTTTAACAACATCGAGGACAAATTACTTAATACTTTGCAGCTCAAAGCGTTAAGTGATATTCAAGGTAATAATACCGATCTTATTAATGCAAGTATCGACCAACGGATCGCCGGTCTTCGCCCGATCCCTTTCAGCAATGCCATCGACTTAAAGGGAAACCGAAAATATTTGAAATACGCCCTGCCACCGGTATTTATAATACTCATTTTCTTGTTGGCTGCACCGAGTATAATCACCGATCCTACCACAAGAATTATTAAACATTCAAGTCAATTCGAAAAAACAGCTCCATTCCAGTTTGTGCTTGAAAATGAATTTTTAAACGCCATTCAACAGGAAGATTTCGAGGTAAAATTAAAAATCGAAGGCGAGAGTGTGCCTGAATCTGTTATTATTTACAACGGAAAAGTCCCGTTCAGGATGAAGAAAAAAGACAATGTTCATTATACCTATACCTTCCGTAACTTACAAAAAGATGTAGATTTTACTTTTGAAGCCTCAGAATATTTGTCGGAAATATTTACACTAAAAGTATTACCAAAACCCATAATTTTAAACTTTCAATCTGAGCTTTTGTATCCTGAATATACACGTAAAGAAAACGAGATTTTAAATAATACCGGTGATTTAGTAATTCCCGAGGGAACCGAAATTAAATGGGTTTTCAACACCCGCGATACCGATAAAGTAAATTTGCGCTTTAGTGACAGCATATACATTTTATCGGAAAAAAACAGCGGTGTATTTACGTTCAATCAAAATTTCTTCAAAAGCCAACCCTATTCAATAACTACGAAAAACAAATATTTAATAAATAACGATTCACTACAATTCGCGATTAGTGTAATACCCGATGTTTATCCAACAATAAGTATCGAAGAGTTTATCGATTCACTTTCCGTTGACAGGGTATATTTTCGGGGTTTTATTAAAGATGACTGGGGTTTAACACGCTTGGCTTTCTATCACAAACAATCGGTGAATACCGGGGAAGCAAAAAAAGATAAATACCAGGGCGAATATTTAAAGTTACAAAAAGGCAATAACCAGCAGCAATTTTCCCACTATTTTGATTTGGCATCACTTAATTTGCAGGCTGGCGATGAGGTTGAATATTATTTCGAGGTTTGGGACAACGATGCAATAAATGGTACTAAATCCACGAGGTCACAAAAGATGATTTTTAAAGCACCATCCATCGAAGAACTTGAAGAAAAGTTAGAAAATTCAAGTAATAATATTAAAGATGAAATGGAAAATGCATTGAAAGAACTGAATCTTTTGCAGCAAGAAATTGACGATATAAATAAAAATCTTTTCGAGAAAAAAACCATGTCGTGGCAGGATAAACAACAAATTGAAGATCTTTTTAGCCGCCACAAAACAATACAAGAAAAGTTAGAAAACCTCCAGAAGGAAAATGAGCAAAAAATAGAAGATCAACAAAAATACGAGAAGATTGACGAAGATCTTTTGGAAAAACAAAAGCAGCTCCAGGAAATGATGGAAGATTTGCTGACCGATGAAATGAAAGAAATGATGGAGGAAATCAGAAAGCTTTTGGATGAGCTTGATAAAGATAAGGTAAGTGAGATGATGGAAGAAATGAAAATGTCGAACGAAGATTTAGAAGATCAGTTAGACCGAAACCTTGAACTTTTCAAACAACTTGAATTTGAACAAAAACTCCAGGAAGCAATCGATGAATTAAAAGAATTGGCCGAAGAACAGCAAGAACTATCCGAAGAAACAAAACAAAATGATGATGCTTCCAAAAGCGATGAACTTAAAGAAAAGCAGGATGCGCTTAATGAAAAATTTGATGAAGTAAGGAAAGATCTTGACGAGCTTGAAAAGAAAAACGAAGAATTGGATAACCCCAACCAGATGGAAAACACAGATTCGGAAGAGCAGGAAATCCAGGAATCGATGGAGGAAAGTAGCGATCAATTAGAAAATAAACAAAATTCAAAGGCTTCGGATAGTCAGCAGAAATCCTCTCAACAGATGGAAGAACTCTCCCAAAAAATGCAACAAATGATGGATTCGATGATGGAGGAACAAATGGGAGAAGACATCAATACCTTGCGCGAAATTCTTGAAAACCTGATTCAAATTTCTTTCGACCAGGAAGAACTCCTAAGTTTTTACAATGAAATTAATACAAACGATCCTAAATACAACGGCTATATAAAGCAGCAGCAGAACCTGCAGGACAACATGGAAATAATTGCTGATTCGCTAAATGCACTTGCTAAACGACAAATAATGATAAAACCATTCGTTTTAAAAGAACTCAATGCAATTGATAAAAATATTGTTGCATCGATTGACGGGATGGAAAAAAGACAAAAAAGCAGTGCACTAAATAGTCAACAATTAACCATGACCTCCATGAACAATCTCGCATTATTATTGGGCGAATCGCTGGAGCAAATGCAACAACAAATGATGTCGATGCAATCAAGTGGGAAGTCATCATGTCAGAACCCGGGAAAACCCGGTGGCTCGCAGCAGATGAAAGGTATGAAGGGTATGCAGGAACAATTAAACCAGCAACTGCAGCAATTGCGCGATGGAAAAAAGCCAGGCAAACAAGGTGAAAAAGGGCAATCGATGAGTGAGTCGCTGGCAAGAATGGCGGCGGAGCAAGCCGCAATTAGAAGAAAAATGGAAGGGTTTCGTGATCAGCTAAAAAGCGAAACCGGCAAGGGTGACGGTAATGTTTCAAAAATGATCGACGATATGGAAAAAACAGAAAAGGATATCGTAAACAACCAAATCACCAACGAAACTTTAAAAAGGCAACAGGAAATACTTACGCGTTTGCTCAAATCAGAAAAAGCAGAACAACAAAGAGAAGAGGAACAAAGGCGGGAATCAAGGGAAGCCCGGGATGCAAAAGTTAGTAATCCGGACGAGTTTTTTGAATATTACAAAACAAAAAACAGGGAACTTGAACTACTTAAAACATTACCACCAAATTTAAAGCCTTTTTATAAAATTAAAGTAGCTGAATATTTTTACCGCTTCGAGTAAGTAATAATTTTTTATCAATGTCTAATAAAATCAACTTTTTCAGCGAGGGGGTTTCCACCGTTATAAAGCAAAAAATATTGCTTCGAAAATGGATAGAGCACTCCATTCAAAGTGAAGGTTTTCATACCGGAGATATTAATATTATCCTCTGTTCGGACAAGTACCTGCACGAAATGAACGTGAAGTACCTTGATCACGATACTTTAACCGACATTATAACTTTTGATTATTCAGAAGAAAAAACCATTTCCGGAGACATTTTTTTAGGTCAGGAAACTATTGAAGAAAATTCAAATTCTTTTTCCAAAAACTTTGTTGATGAGCTGCACAGGGTAATTATTCATGGTGTTTTGCATTTGTGCCAATACAACGATAAAACAAAGAATGAGAAGGAAGTTATGACAAAAATGGAAAACACTTATCTATCGCTCAGGCCTCATGAATTAAGGTTTTCATGATAATGTTCCACGT